>Ga0265295_1006415_pt1 | contig 14241 bp, 15 predicted proteins | sample Munlansysbiofilm_FD_192503 | JGI IMG/M metagenome (GOLD analysis project Ga0265295, IMG submission 192503) | Leachate microbial communities from a municipal landfill in Southern Ontario, Canada - Methane capture system biofilm | ecosystem: Engineered > Solid waste > Landfill > Unclassified ... | reverse complement strand
GTCCACCACAAGTTACCATATTTACGTTTTGTGTATTTTGTGCTAATAATTCATCAATATTCACAGAAGGTACACAAAATGGTCCAATAGCTGCTGGTGTTAAATCTATAACTTTAACTCCAAGTTCAGCTAATTTTCTATTATTTTCACCATGAACATAAGCTGATGTTGCATCAAATGCAATTTTTACCCCATCTTCTTTGATAAAAGGAAGTAAGCCATCAACACCTTCATGTGTTGTTTTCATTCCAGCTTCTTTTGCTTTTTTTAATCCATCTGAATCAGGGTCAATTCCAACCATCCATAAAGGATTTAAAATCTTACTTCTTTGAAGTTTATACATTAAATCTGTTCCAATATTACCAGACCCAATTAAAGCACAATTAATTTTTTCCATACATAATCCTTTATACAAATCTACACGAAGCAGAACCAATTCCACCTATATTTATAGTCATATTATCACCTGGTTTTATTGTTACCATTGCACATAAAGCACCTGATAAGATAACTTCTCCAGCTTTTAAACCAACACCAAAAGAACCAAGCGTATTTGCAAGCCAAGCTACTGCATTTACTGGACTTCCAAGTGCTGCTGCACCAGCACCTGTATGTAATAACTCACCATTACACTCTAAAGTTATTCCACAAGTTGTCAAATCAACATCTCTTGGATCAACACCTTTTCCACCAAATACAATATATCCACAAGAAGCATTATCAGCAACTGTATCTTGAATTTTTATTTTCCAATCTTTGATTCTTGAATCAACTATTTCAAAACAAGGCATTACAAATTTTGTAGCTCTTAAAACATCAGCTGTTGTAACTCCTGGTCCCATTAAATCTTCTTTTAAAACAAAAGCTATCTCACCTTCTGCTTTTGGTTGAATCATCCCATTTGTTACATTTATCTCATCACCATCAGAATAAATCATATCAGATAAAAGGTATCCAAAATCTGGTTGATGAACACCTAACATATCCATAACTACTTTTGAAGTAACTCCGATTTTTTTACCAATAATTTTTGAATTATCATCTTCCATTCTTCTTTTTAAAAAATGATGTTGTATTGCATAAGCATCTTCAATTGTTGCATCTGTTTCTCTAGAACTTATTGGGTCAATTGCATAATTTCCCTTTAATGCTTCGTATAATTCATTTCCATATTTTTCTATTTTATCTTTTGTCATTTTTTATCCAATTCTTACATTTTTATACAAATATTTTTTAATTCTGTATAGAATTCAAGTGAATGATGTCCACCTTCTCTTCCAATTCCTGAAGCTTTCATACCACCAAATGGTGTTCTTAAATCTCTTAAGAACCAAGAATTTATCCATACAATTCCAGAATCAATCTGACTTGCAACTCTGTGAGCTTTATCTAAATTTTCAGTAAAAATTGTAGAAGCTAATCCATATTTTGTATCATTTGCCATTCTAATCGCATCTTCTTCTGTATCAAAAGGAGTTATATGACAACAAGGTCCAAATACCTCTTGTTGAACAACTGTTGCACTTTCTGGAAGTCCAGTCCAAATAGTTGGCTCAACCCAAAATCCATTTGATAAAGCACCTTCCATTTTAGGAGCACCACCACCTAAAACTACATTTGCACCCTCTTTTTTAGCTATTTCATAAAACTCTAAAACTTTATCTCTATGAGCTGCACTTACAAGTGGTCCCATATCAACTGATTCATCGTGTTGAACACCAAGTTTTAACTTACTTGCTGATTCTTTTAATTTTGCAACAAATTCGTCAAAAATAGGTCTTTGAACATAAACTCTTTCAGTTCCTAAACATACTTGTCCAGAATTTGCAAAACAAGATCTTGTTGTTTCATGTACTGCTTTTTGCATATCACAATCAGCAAAAATAATTGCTGGATTTTTACCACCAAGTTCTAAAGATACATCTCTTACACCAACAGAACAGGCTTTCATAATCATCTCACCTGTTACAGTTTCACCTGTAAATGTAATTGCATCAATATCTTTATGAGCTGTTAATAAATTTCCAGTGATACTTCCTTTTCCTTGAACAACATTATAAGCACCTGCTGGAACTCCAACTTTACTCATAACTTCCCCTAAAAGTGAAGTTGTTGTAGGAGTAACTTGTGATGGTTTAACTACAACTGAGTTTCCACAAGCCATAGCAGGACCTACTTTCCAAGTCATAAGTAATAATGGTAAATTCCAAGGAGAAATAACAGCAATTACACCTTTTGGTTTTCTCATAGAATAATTCAACATTTTTTTGCCATCAGGAGTATCTGCTCTATATGCTTCATCTGCATAAGATTTCATAGTATCAGCAAATACTTTGAAATTTGCTCCACCTCTTGGAATATCAATATGTCTTGCAATTGAGTATGGTTTTCCAGTATCTAAACACTCTGCTTCTAAAAAATCATCAAATCTTCTATTAATTTCATCTGCAACTTCATACATCAAAGCAACTCTATCATTTAACTTCATTTGTCCCCATTCACCTGTAAGTGCTGCCTTTGCTGCTGCAACTGCTGCATTTACTTCTGCTTCTCTTCCTAGTGCAACTTTAGAGATTAGTTCTGCTGTTGCTGGGTTAAAGTTATCAAAAAACTCACCACATTGTGAGTCTATAAATTGTCCGTTTATATAGTGTTGTACTTTTTTCATTATTTTAATCCTATTTTTTCAATTGCATATTTTGCACATATAATATCTTCTTCTTCAGTTCCACCTGAAACACCAATAGCTCCAACTTTAATACCATTTTCAAAAATCGGCATCCCTCCTCCAAAAGGAATTAACCTCTGTCTATTTGAAAATCCATGTTCCAAATGAGGCATACTTTTAAAAATTGTAGTCCATTGAGCTGTATCAAATCCAAAACTAGCACTTGTATAAGCCTTATCTTTAGCAATATCTATTGAATGAATAAATGAATTCTCCATTCTAATAAAAGCCATTTCTAAACCTTTATTATCAGTAACTGAAACATTTATCGCTATATTTAACTCTTCTGCTTTTTCAATAGCACTAAGACAAGCCGTAAAGGCTGCTTGTCTTGATATAGTTTTTTCAACTATAGTATTCATTTAAAATCCTAATTATTTATAAGCTGAAAGTGTATATGCTGTTGTAAAAGCACCATTTTCTTGACCTGTATGGTAAAAAATTCCTCTCCATAACTCATCTTCTGTCCATGTAATAGTTGGCATATCAGGTTGCATTAAATATCCAAGTCCTGCAAATGTTTCAAGTCTATGTCCTGATGGGTCAAAGAAATAAATAGTTTCTCCTCTTGTAATTCCATGTCTTTGAGGTGTCACGTCAATTTTTACATTATGCATAGCCATAACATCTGCTGCTCTTAAGATATCATTCCATCCATCTAAGAAAAAGGCAAAGTGATGCATACCAATTTCTGGACCTGCAACAAATGCAACATCATGGGGAGTTGAAGTTCTTGACAACCAAGTTGCAGCTTGTAATGAACCATTTGGTCCAACTGTCACTTGTTCTGCTAAATCAAACTCTAGAACTTCTTGAAAAAACTTAGTTGAAGCCATAACCCCTTCTGGTCCTTGGCACATTAATAAAACATGATCAATCCAATGGGCTTTTATTCCTCTACCTTCAAAAGGCCAAGGTCTTGGATTTGTTGAACCAACATCTTTACCTAAAAAAGTTTTATGAGCATATAAGTTAAATTCATGTCCACTTGGAGCATTAAATTTTAGAACTCTTCCACATTCAACAATAGTTCCTTCTGGTAATATTTCAGTTTCAATTCCATATGCTTCGATTTTTTCTTTTAAATCATCAATATCTGAATCATTTTTTACTTTATAAGCTACACGATTAAATGTTGCTTCATCACTTGGTCTTAAAATCAAGCTATATTTATCCCACTCATCCCAGCATTTCAAATACAATGTACCATCACTATCTTCTCTAGTTATATTCATTCCCATAATATTTACATAATATTCTCTAGATACGTTTATATCAAGTACGTTTATATCAATATGTCCTATTCTCATAATTCCCATTTTCTATCCTTTATTATAAATTAATTGCCTATTGTATAAAGCTGTGTTTTTGGTTTTGAAATAAACTCAATTTCCATATCACTTTTTGGAAAAGTTCTACAAGCTAAAACTATATTAGAATCTTCTTCCTCTTCTGAAATATGTTTTCTATTCATTTTCGTTTTTTCATAATCACCATTATGTACCAAAATCTTACAAACACCACAAGCACCATTATGGCATCCTCTTGGTACAAGATCTGTACAAACAGATAATGAACTCATAAGATTTTTATCCTCACTACAAGATCTCTCTTTATCTTTATTTTTCACTAAGATATTATGCTTCACAAATATCCTTTTATTTAAATTTACAACAAAGTTGAAACTATCAAAATTGCTGTGCGAAGTAAAAGTTACCTTTTAACTATTTGAACTTTACTTTAAAAAATTCGCAGATTAATCGCAAAAAATAAGATTTTATAAAAATTGGAAAAAGAAAAGGAAAAGAAAGATATCTTTCCCTTTAATTCATTGGTTTAAGCTATTTTCTTTTAGTTTTTTTATTAGAGTTTTTACTGAATTAACAGAATTATTAAAGTCAATTTTTTCTTGATTAGAGAGTTTTTTTTCAATTATTTCTTCAGCACCATTTTTACCTAAAACTATAGGGACACCTGTTACTACATTTTCGTATCCATATTCACCTTGTAGTTCAATAGCACAAGGATAAGTAAGTTTTTTGTCTTTTAAAATCGATTCTACCATAAGTACAGTTGCTTGAGCAGGAGCATAATAAGCAGATCCTGTTTGTAATAATTTTACTATTTCTATTCCGCCATTTCTAGTTTTTTGAATAATGTTCTTTATCTCATTTTCATTTAAAACCTCATCTAAAGGAACGCCATCTACTTTTGTCTCTTTTATAAGAGGAACCATATCATCACCATGACCACCTAAAACCATGGCTTCTATTTTTTTATATCCAATTTTCTCTTTTATAAAATATGCCATCCTTGAACTATCTAAAATTCCAGCCATTCCTAAGACTTTATTTCTTGGAAAATTAGAAGCTTTAAGTGCTGAATAAACCATAGCATCAAGTGGATTTGAAACAATTACTAAAATTGCATCTTTATTATATTTAGCTACATTTTGAACTATTAAATTCATAATTTTTGCATTTGTAAATAGTAAATCATCTCTACTCATACCAGGTTTTCTTGCAATTCCTGCTGTTATTATGACAATATCACAATCTTTAAACTTCTCATCACTATGTACTGCTTCAATTATTGTTTTTGAATTTACTGAACTAATTGCCTGCGAAATATCAAGTGCAATTGCTTTTGTAAAATCTTTTCTTAAATCTTTTAATAAAATTTTATTACATATATTTTTTAATGCTAAATTATAAGCAATAGAAGAACCAACATTACCAATACCCACGATTCCAACTTTTTTGTATCCCAAAATAATAACTCCTAAAAAAATTATTTACCATTTTATATAAAAAACTTCGCAAAATATTCGCATCATTTAACAAAAAAAAATTTCTGTGTTATAATCAACAAAAGGTGGTAAAATGATAAAATTGGACTTTTTTTTAAATACAAATAAAATGGCAAAAAGATTTTCTATAACCTATATTTTTACAGGTTTATTAGGAGTAATTTTTTTAGATAAATTCATAAAAATCTATTTAGAAAATAATTCTATCTCTTTAAATAGTATCTTTACTTTTAATATATTTTTTATAATTTCCACAGGAATTATCATCTATTTAACTATTAATCATATGCAAAAAGTTATAAAAAATGTAGAAGAAGCTTACAATGATTTAAAAGAAAAAGATAGATTAGCTCCATATGAATTTGCACTTGATCATTCAGTTGATGAAATACATTGGTTTACTCTTGAAGGAAAATTTATCTATGTAAATGAATCTACTTGTAAAAAAGATGGTTATACAAAAGAAGAGTTTGAAAACATGTATTTAGAAGATATTGACCCAAATTTCACAAGACAAACTTCACCTATATGTATGAATGAAATAAAAAATACTCCTAACTGGAGAATAGAATCAACCCATAGAAGAAAAGATGGTTCTGTTTATCCTGTTGAAGTTTCAGGTCATGCCTTTACATATAATGGTAAAGAGTATATTTGTGCCTTTGCAAGAGATATGACTCAAAGAATAAAAAATAGAAATAAAATAACAACGATGAACGAAGAGTTACAAAAATCTCTAAAAGAAAAAGAGATTTTATTAAAAGAAATTCACCATAGAGTAAAAAACAATATGGAAATTATCTCATCATTACTTAATATGCAAGCATATAAATCAGATGATAAAAAATTTAAAGATTCAATGAAAGAGAGCCGAAGTAAAATCCATGCAATGGCCTTAGTTCATGAGTTTTTATACCTGGGAGAGAATTTAGCTTATATAAATGTAAATGAATATATAGAAAAGTTACTAGAAGATATAAAAGAGTTATATATTTCACAAAATACTCATATAACAATAGATTTAAACCTCGATGTTATGGAGTTTTCAATAAATAGATGTATTCAAGTGGGAATGTTGTTACATGAGTTATGTGTAAATGCTTTAAAATATGCATTTAAAGAGGATAGAGATAATTTATTATGTGTTCATATGAAATTAATTGAAGATAAAATTCATATAAAAATCCGAGATAATGGAGATGGCTTAAAAAATATAAATTCCTTAGAAAAATCTGACTCAATTGGTATGCAATTAGTTCATTCCATAGTTGATTTTCAACTTCATGGAACTATAGAATTTAAAAATAATAAAGGCTTAGAGTGCAATATTATTTTTCCAAAGAAGGAGATAAAATGAATAAAATTTTGATAGTAGAAGATGAACCTATAATTGCATTAAATTTAAAACAAGTATTAAGTGAGTTAGGTTATGAACCATATGGAATTTCAAATAATAGATGTAATACATTGAAACTTTTAAATGAAAAAAAAGAAATTCCTGATTTAATCCTAATGGATATATATTTACAAGGACCAACTACTGGTATTATGTTGGCAAAAGAGTTAAAAGAGACTTTAATAAATACTCCTGTTGTATTTTTAACAGCAAACTCAGAACTTGCAACTATAAAAGAGGCTTCTGAAACTTTAGCTTATGGATATTTAATTAAACCATATAAAAAAAGTCATCTACAAGCTGCTATTGAAATTGCTATAAAAAAAGCAGATGAAGATAAAAAAAATAGTTTAAATTTAGATGCAATTAAAAATATAAATAAATCTTTAGAACAACAACTTTTATTAGAGAATGAAACTAAATCAAGAACTGTAAAACTAAAATATGGATATTTATTTGATAAAGGAAAAGATGTTTTATATTTTGGTGATGAAGCTGTTACACTAACAAATAAAGAACTTGCTATTGTTAAAATATTATGTAAAACTCCAGGTCAAAATATATCTCAAGAACAAATAGAATATGCAATTTGGCAAGATGAACCAGCTGGATATGCTGCTTTTAGGACAGTTTTATTTAGATTAAGAAATAAGATTCATAAAGATTTGATAATAAATCAAAAAAATATAGGATATAGAATAGAAATTTTATAAAATTAATTTTATGATTTTTTTATTTCATTTTTGAGTTTATCTAAATCTTTAATACGTAAGTTTCCTCTTACAGAAGTGATAATATTATCTTTTTTTAGTTTTTGTAAATCTGAATTTATTACTTTCCTTACAGAACCTAACATTTGAGCTAAAACTTCATGGGATAAATCATTTATTGATTTTACTAAATAGCTATTATCTATTTTATCTGTATAATCACAATTTTCTAGAATAAGTTTCATTAATCTTGTTTTAGTATTATATAAAGCTAAATTTGTTGCAAAATCTTCAAGTTGCCTTATTCTTGTACCAAGATAAGGTAAAAAACTTTTATTGAACTCAGGATTACTATCTAATAAATTATGAGCAATTTTTATTGGCATTTTTAATAATTGCAAATCATCAATTGCTTCAACTGAAATATCTCTATCTTTTATATCAAGTAAAGTTACAATATCAAATAAATCTCCTACTTTTAAAAGTGTAAGTATACATTCTCTTCCACTTTTCAAATCTATTTTTGAAAGTTTCGCTCTACCTTTCATAATCAAAAATATATTTTCTTCCAAAAGTGACTGTTGAATCAAATATTTTTTTGGCAAACTCATTACTGTACAATTTTCCAATATTTTATCAAGCTCACTATCTTTTATACCTTTAAAATGATTTACACTTTGAAGGAGTTCAATAGAACATAAGTAATTTGGTGAATTTTTTCTCATTATTAATTATCCTAAATAGAATTTTTTGAATAAAAAAGTCATATTCTAAAATTCTATTAGAATATAACTATATTTGTTCTAATTACTTATCTTTTTTCATTGCATCTTTTGCACCATTAATCATACCTATTATTGCACCTTTTGCAATTTTTGTTACTTCATCTATTGTTTTTTTAGAATTATTTTTTATTTCATCAATATTTCTTTGAATAGATTCTTTTGCTAGGTTATTTACTTTATTTGAAGTATTTATTAATGATTCTTTAAACGATTTATCTAAAGATTCCAAGTTTAAGATAACTTCTTTTATCTCTTCTTCTATAAAAGTATTAGATTTTTCTTTTGCATTTAAGATTTCTATTTTTGTATTTTCTACACTATTTATTATTCCCTCTTTTAAACCATCAATTGCACCTTCTATACTTTTTTCAATATCACTTTTATTATTTTCAGCTCTTTCGATTACTGTTAAAATAGTTGCTTCAGATAATTCTTTAACTTTTTGTACATTTAATTTCCCTTTTTCTAGGGCTTTCTCTGTATTAATTTTTACAGCTTCGACAATCTTTTCATATATATTTTCTTGAGTTTTAATTGCATCATCTATACTATCTTTTAATTTCATAGATAAAATGTCTTGCTTTTCTTGGAAGCTATATTTTGTTTTTAAAAGTTCCATATCAATTTCACTTATTAATTCTTGTGTATTTTCATTAAAAGCAGTTACTGTAGCATTTATAATAGTGTCAATATTTTTTTTCGTTAAGCTATTTTGTTTTTCCAATTCTTTTATAGATACTTGAATAATTTCTTCCATTATCTTAGTAATATCTGCTAAATTTTTTTTTGTACTTATTGCAGCTTTTGAAACAGCTGTTTCAATAATATTTTTCAACTCCTGAGTATTTTCTTCTCCAGTTTTACACATTTTTGATATTCCAATAGAAATTTCATTTTTCATATTTTCTAACATAATCACTCCCTTATTTAATTTGGACATATTATAATTAGATTTGAATACATTTTTTGCCATAAAAATGGCACTTTTTATTTAGATATTTTATAATTTTTCAGCTAAAATCAATGATTTGTATATTTTAAAACACTGAAATCAACATCTTAATACTTAAAGCTAAAGGTAACAAAGAAAAAAGTTTTTTCATCAAATCTACATTTATTTTATGTACTAAAGCAACACCAATTGGAGCAGTTAAATAACTTGCACTCGCAACACAAACAAGAGCTGGAAGTGATACAAAACCTAAAGTATAAGTCTGCATTGAAGTATGACTCCAACCATTTACAATATATCCTAATGTTCCAGAAATAGCTATGGGTAAGCCTATAGCAGATGAAGTTGCAATTGCTTTTTTTATATCTATATTTTGAACTAATAAATATGGAACACTCATAATTCCTCCACCAATAGAAACAAGTGAAGATAAAGCTCCAATTAATCCACCTGATAATATATGAGTTTTTGTAGTAAAGATTTTATTTTCAGGTTTTGGTTTTTTACCTATAAACATCATAATTGCAGAATACAACATAAAACAAGCAAAGATTATAGATAAATAAAATGAATCAAGTTTTGAAGCAATAAATGTTGCTAAAAAAGTTCCTACAAAAATTCCTGGAACCATCATCTTAACTACATCCCAAACAATTGCTTTTTTCTTTTGTTGAGCTTTTATACTTGAAATTGAAGTTATAATTATAATAGCCATAGATGTTCCTAAAGCCATATGAACAACATTGTGTTCATCAATTCCATGAGCTAAGAAAATAGCTGTTAAAACAGGAACTATAATTCCTCCTCCACCTATTCCAAAAAGTCCTGAAACAACTCCAACAAAAGAACCTAGCGCTAAAAAATAAAATATAGTTTGCATATCTAACATAAATCAACCTTATAGTTTTTGATTGAATAATACAGAATTAAATTCGCAAATTTTACGCAAAATAAGAAAATGAAGAAAGATACAATTTAAAAAAATTGTATCTTTTATATAGATTTAAAAAGAGGACTTTTTACTTTATCACTGTGTAAATCAGCTTTTGAAAAGAATTTTTCAGTATGTATATCTTTTTCAAATAATCTTCCTTGCATAAGTGCTGTAATACAAGCTTCACTCATCATTGGAGGTCCACATAAATATGCTTTATTTCCAGCAAATTGATTATCATACAATTTCTTTGCAACATCATTTGTAAATCCAACTTCTCCACTCCATAATGAATTTTCATTATTCGATAAGACAGGTACATATTTAAAATTTGGATATTTTTCTTCTAAATCTCTAAACATATCCGCATAATATAACTCTTCTTCATTTCTTGCTCCATGAAATAGAGTAATTGGTAGGATACATCCATTTTCTAATTCATCTAAAATCATAGATTTTGGACTTGAAAGTCCTGAACCACCTGCAAAAAATATCATCGGTTTTTGAGCACTTCTTTTTACAAAAAATCTTCCAAAAGGTCCTGTTATTTTTCTTCTATCACCAACTTTTACATTTTGATGAATCCATGGTGTTGCTTCACCATCAGGAATAATTCCAATATTTAACTCAATTACTTTTCCAGTGCTTGGTTGATTTGCTAGTGAAAATGCTCTTGGTTCATCAAATCCTGGAACATGATAATTTATATATTGACCTGCTTGAAAATCTAACTCCTCATCAAGTTCAATCCAAAGACCTAAGATTCTTGGAGTTAACATCTCTCTTTTGATAACTGTTCCCCAAACATCTTTTACTTTGATACTTCTAGCATCAACATCCACATCAATATCAGCTTCAATAACAACATCTTCAACTACTGTTGCTGTACAAGCTAAACAATATCCATCTTCACGTTCACTCTCCATCAAAGCAAAATATGAAGCATCACCTAAATCAACCTCTCCTTCTAAAACCTCAACTTTACAAGTCCCGCAAAGTCCGTGATTACAAGCATGAGGAAGATAAACTCCTTGTCGTAAAGCAGCATCAAGAAGGGTTTGCCCTTCTTGAACTTCTACTACATCACCTGTTGGTTCTATTTCTAATTTACAAGCCAATTTATGCTCCTACTTTACCTATTAAAGAAGGTGTTATAAATGTAATAAATGATTTATGTCCAACACCATTGTCTTTTAAACTTTTTGAGAAATCAGGAGTAACAACTTTTCCATCAATCTCCCAAATAACTTCTGTTTTATCAAAATCTAAATCTTTAAAATCTGGTTCAATTTTATATGTCAAAGGAATAATATCTGATATTAATGCACCAAAAGGTATATCAGGTGGAAGAGGGAATGCTCTAGGAGAACAAACAACTCTATGCCCATGCCAATAAATGAACACTAATTGATTTCCATGAAATTTATCTACACTATCTTTCATTATGATTGGATATTCTCCAATTGATTGAATTGCCATTTTTTCTCCTTTTATTTATTTTTTAATTTATTCCACATAGCTTCATCAGGTGAACCTACATAATCCAAATTATCAACGCCGTGTTCAATTTTATACCATTTTAATACTTCTGGTATTGTAGCTCCCCCACAATTTCCTTGGAAAATTTGATGAGGCGGTAACCAAGCTTGAATATATTTTTCAGGTTGTGCTTCAAATATATGTTTACAACCTTTTGAACAAGTATGAAAAATCTCACCATTATATTCAGATGTTTCATGTGTATAAACATGTGGATTTCCGCCTTCAACATCTGTAAATCCTAATGGAATTTGACAAGTTTGGCAAACAAGCGGTAAAACTTCTGAATAGAATCTTTCACCATTTTTCTCTAAAGCTGTATATCTTTCAAACATTGGTCTATAATATTTATCAAAAGTATCTGGATATTTTGAGCTTAACCAATTCATTTTTTCTTCATCAGGCATCCATGTATGAAATGCAGCTGCATTTGTATGGTTATAAAAAATATTCCATACTTGATGTGATAAATGTCCTTTTTCAGCAACTATTGTATTTATCAAATCTGTTGGTAGTTTAATTCCATATTTTTCTAAATCTTTATAAAGTGCCATGCAGTTTTGTTCAATATATAACTCAACTGCTTCACCCCATGAAGTTGGAGAATTAGGTAACATATAATCCATCATCATAGCTACAAGCCCCAACATTCTATAACCTCTCCATAACCATTTATCCATCCATTTTTGAACAATTTCAACATTTCCTGCATCTTGTTCTAACATAAATTTAATAGCAGAAAGCCCAAGTGTCATATGTCTTGATTCATCACTTTGTGCTGAAAACCCAAATGTTACAGTTGCCATATCACCATTGTATGCAGCTCCACTCATGAATGGCACAAATAATAAACTTGTTAATACAAACTCAAAAGAGAATGAAATAGCTGTTAAATACTCAAAAGGTCCAGCCGTACTCGCATCATCACCAAATGATTTGGGAACAGATAAATACCAAACTCTATCATGCATAGTGCTATAATCATGGAAACCATCAAAATATTTATTATAATGACTCATAGTATGAACTTGAGTTTGAAAATGTCTTAACTCATCAATAGCTTGCATTTGACAAGCAATTGAAGCACCCTCACCTCTAAAAGCTCGTGCAGCATGAGAGAAACCTTGAACAACTTTATATTCAAGTGGTGTTACACCTGTTAAAAATAGTTTTAATGCATTTACATATCTTGCATCTGAAATATTTTTTTGTGCATTATTTTGTGCAAAGGCATCTATGATTGAATAAAGTTTTTTATCTTTTTCAGCTTGTAATTTCCAATAAGAATCCATTGTCATTCTAAATGGATCTTCCCAAGCTTCCCAATCATGAATTTTTAATCCTTCCATTTCTAAAAAAGGAAAAACATCTTCTTCTTTTTGATAAGTTGGATCCCAACCAAGTCTAGTCATATATTTATATGCATCTTTTTTATTTAATCTTTTTTTTCTAGGTTCTACACTCATAATATCTCCCTTTGTTATATAAATTATCTATTAATTATTCCAATAAACGATAAACTCATCATCTGTTTCTTCAACTTGACCACCTAAAGAAATAAGTACTAACTGTAACTCTTCTGGATCCCAATCTCTTCCTAAAGCTTGCGATACTGTAGAAGCTTTTACAGTAATTTTTTCAGGTCGTTCGATTTGAATCATTGCTGGTTTATTTGTAATTATTACACCCTCATTGTCTTCTTTTATTGCTTCTGCTATTGCTCTTCCATCTTCTGTTGCTTGAAGACATAATAATGCTATACTTGATGACATACTTTTCCCTTTTATTTTTATAAATTTATTCCACAGCTTTTTAATCTAGCTATTAACTCTGCTTTAACACTTGATATCAATTCGTTAGGATTATTTGAAAATGTCGATAAAGGTTCCATTGCATTTTCTATAATTTCAACATCTTCTTTTACCCAAGTAGTTAATAAATCTCTATTTTCATCTGATTCTTTAACCATAACTTTTATAACACTATCTAACCATTTAACTGTTTCTTCATACCAAGAAACTATAAATTCATTTAACATTGAAACTGTCATCTCATCATTTTGCGCTAACTCTTTTGAAAACTCATTAATCATCAAAGGAATAACAAAAGCATCAAAAACAATGTTTTGTTTTACAAATAATCTAATTGGATCTTTTTCTACAAATGAATCTTCAACTGCTTTTCTTAACCCTTGCCAATTAGGGCAATTTAGCCAAGCATCTTTCCCTGCATCTAATTTTGAAACATCATTATCACTAAGTAATAAAATTATTTTTGTTATATGTTGAGCCATTCCAAGTCTATCTTCAGCCTGAAATAAACAAGCACTCATCATAGCTGTCCCATAAACTCTATCTACAATTGCAAGATTATTCATATTTGCACCAT
>Ga0265295_1006413_pt1 | contig 14243 bp, 12 predicted proteins | sample Munlansysbiofilm_FD_192503 | JGI IMG/M metagenome (GOLD analysis project Ga0265295, IMG submission 192503) | Leachate microbial communities from a municipal landfill in Southern Ontario, Canada - Methane capture system biofilm | ecosystem: Engineered > Solid waste > Landfill > Unclassified ... | reverse complement strand
GCTGGCTGTCACATAGCCTGACAATTCATTGGCTTGAACTGCTGTGGCTGTAACGCTGAATACTACTGCAGCTAGTAATGTTTTCTTCAACATCCTGTATCTCCCTGAATAAATACCCTTACATAGGATAAATATTTTAATAAAAAAATATTTAATATCTAGCAATAATTATCAAAAGTGCTTAAAAAACACAATTTAAATATATTTTTGTGATAGGGTTCATGCTTTATAGATCATTTTTCAGACGCGCACTGATAAGTCTGCTGCATATACTCAGCAACCTGCTCGGCACTGACTGTTACTAGATGCGGCACTTCGGCTAAGCAAGGTGCGAGCAGGTGCATATCAATTGTTACAGCATAAAGAACACTTAAAGCGGAAAATAAAAACTTTACTAAAACACAGAAAGTTTGGTTTTAAAAAAGCCTCACCAATAAAAATTATTGAGGGCTTTTATAACACTTAAATATCTAGTACTTCACGCCTCCATACTAATTTAGAAATACGCGCTTCAGATGTACCTGCTTCTAAAGGTGCAGTAATCAGCGATAGAGTGTCACCATCGAGTTCAGCATGACGATGTTGCGTGCCATCGACCCAATTAGGAAAAATACTGTAATGCACATGGTGAGTGATGGTATTGCCCTCAACATCATAATCACCGGCATAGGTTAAATAGCTACTGTAGGCAGCGGCTTTCTCAGCATCATTGGCAGACCACTGGCCACCACTGGTAAAGCTCTCTCGATTCTTTTTAGCAACAACACAAAACATGCCGAAGTCGCTGTACTCAATAAAGCCCTCCAGCTCAGTGCCCATCGGTAAAACGACACGACCATCGTCATACAGCTGTTCCCAGGAGACAACAGCCCAACGACCCTTAATGGTTTCACGATTCATCTTTATGCTCCTGTAGTGACGAGTTGGTCGATTAGAAAGTTGACCAGCAACTGAGTAAACTCTTGGGCCTTTTCAATCTGCACCCAGTGGCCGCACTGGCCGAAGACATGCAATTGTGAGCGTGGAATCAAGCGCAACATCCGCTCAGAGGAAGCAAGCGGAATAACCTGATCATCACGGCCATGAATAAGCAGTGTCTCGTGTGGCAGCGAGCGCAACTCATCCTCACTGAGCGCCAGCATTTCCACGCCTTGCTGGCGTGGCTCAGGAAAGAGTGCAGCAAAGCGTGTTTGTACATCGTCACGGATACTGGCTTGATAGCGCATTTTGACTAAATCATCAGTGATGATGCTGTGATTAAAGTTAAACACTTCCATCAAATCACGCATGGCTTGCAAAGAAGGCTGATAGCCCCACACTTTGTCTAAACCCTCAGTGATGGGGAATGACAAACCCGCTGAACCCATCAGCACCAGTCGACTCACGCGCTCGGGATGCGCTTTAGCAAACGCTAAAGCAATAGCACCACCAAAGGAGTTGCCGACAATAGCAACACGCTGAATATCTAGCGCATCCAACAGACCCACCAGAGAGTCAACCCAAGTCGCTGGATCCAGTTTTAAATCGGCAGGGCAACTGGTGTAGCCAAAGCCCAACATATCAGGGGCAATAACCCGCGCCTGCTTTGCTAGAACAGGAATCACGCCACGCCAGTTGGCCCAGCCAGTGACGCCAGGACCTGAGCCGTGGATTAAAAGAATGACCTCGCCTTGACCTTGGTCGTGATAATTCAGGCTGTAATCACCAATTTGAATGCGGTTAGCAATTTCGGATGGAGCAGTCGTCGATAAAGTCATGATTTGGCCTTAGTAGTAGCAGTTTGAGTAGTGGTCACCACCGGAGCGCGTACACCTTTCTGCGCTAAACGTTTTAATATTTGCCGTGCTTCTTCACGCTTGTCATCGGGTAACCACGTGCGGTCGTGGCCCCATAAACTCATGCCTTCTAGCTCTTCGGCCTCCCAATCAGGACCCACAGTGCGGCTAGCCCAGCCCAGCTCAAACATCCAGCCATCGGGGTTTTTTAAATAAAATGAAGTGACATGGTCATTGATATGTCGACCCAAGGTCACCCCAATGCTGTCAGGATTGGTCAGCGCCATATCATAGGCGCGGCCCACATCATCAAAATCATTGTATTCAAGCATCAGATGATAGATTTTTGCTGGGCCGCCGGTATGCGCGATACCGATGGTGTGATGGCGTGGATTGCAGTGTAAAAATTCCACACGAAACGGTGCGAAGGTATGATCGCTGACCTTAAAACCAAAAATAGTGCGATACAGATGGCTCAACTTATCAAAGTGTTCAGTGATTAAAGCCACATGCCCCAAGCCCATATCACCGGTACGAAAGCCACCAATTGAGCGACCGGGTACAAATGGCGTGTCTGCATCAGCGAGGCCATAACAGATCTCAATGCGCACGCCATCGGGGTCATGGAAAAACACCATGTCCTCCACGCCACGAAAACTTAACTCAGCCTTGCTGCCCTGGGTAATGGGGTAGCCTTCATTTTCAAGGGCTTGACTCAGGCGCGCTAATTCAGCTGCATCAGGCACTTCAAAACCCATACCCATGGTGGCTAGGCCATCAATTTTAGTCACCACAAAGCGTTGGAATTTCTCATCCGCACGCAAACGTATACGGTGATTGGCCTCAACCTCGTCGACATGCAAGCCAACATGGTGGCGAGATTGCTCAATCCATGCGTCCAGATGCGGTGTTTCAACAACGATATAACTTAAGGCTTGTATCATTATTATTCTCCTTTGAGCCTGCGCCAATGGCAGCAAAGCCCATTATTCTGCAGACATACCACCATCGACCGACAATGCTGTACCGGTGACATACGACGCTTGCTTGGATAACAACCAGAGCACGGCGTTGGTCACTTCTGCAGGACGACCAATGCGATGCATCGGCACGCCATCGTCATACATATGCTCATCGCCACCAGTGACACGATCAAAACTTGGCGTTTTGATCGGCCCCGGACAAATCGCATTGACGCGGATGTCTTGCGTTGCATAGTCGAGTGCAACAGCGCGTGTCGCGCCGATCACACCATGCTTAGCGGCAATGTAATACGCGGTATTAGGCATGCCTTTTAAGCCAAAGATAGAGGCGTTATTGACGATAGATCCCCCTCCAGTTTTCAGCATAGCGGCGGCTTCATACTTCATCATGTAGAGCACGCCTTTGAGATTAATGTCGATCGTCTCCGACAAGTCCTCAATCGGCGTTTCATGTATGGGATTAAATTCCCGCTGCAGACCAGCATTATTAAAAGCGGCATCAAGGCGACCGTAATGATCCACAGCAAATTGCACCAGCGCCTCGCAGTCTGTAGCACAGGCAACATCGGTGGCTTTAAAAATTGCTTGGCCACCGGCACTGATAATTTCATCCACCACCGCTTGCCCTGCGGCAGCGCTACGATTACCAATCACCACCCGGGCACCTTCACGTCCAAGGGCGAGACAGGCATCACGACCAATACCGCTACCGCCACCGGTGACCAATACCACTGTGTTATGCCATTGATTTTTTTGACTCATAAAATGTCTCCAGCCACTGTTATGGGCTTACCGCTCAGAGGGTTAAGCACGCGCAAGGCGGCCAAATATACTTTCTAGCGCTTGTCCAATAGCCAGCAAGCGGCGATCACTGCCGGCCGGCCCGTCTAACTCAACGCCCACCGGCAAACCGGTCAGCTCACCTAAACCGACAGGCAACTGAATACTCGGGATACCAGCACTTGCCGACGGCTCAGTGTTTTGAATCAAGCGTTCAAAATTTTCGGGTAAATAAATATCTTCATTGGCCAGCGGCGCGACAATAGCGGTAGTCGGAAAGAATAAAGCATCCAATTTATGTTCTTCGAAGAGCTCTTGATAACGCTCACGCAGCGCTTGTCGGCCGCCACTCTGAGCGGCGTCATAGGCGGGCTTAACATCAATTAAGCCATCGCCAGAGGGCATTTTGCGTGGCAGAACCCAGTTGTCATAAATCCAACGCACATCTGGGCTGGCAATTTTAGTCGCCAGCTGCTCAATAGTCATGGCATGGCCATACTCGCGCAAATAATCAACCATGCAGTCATAGGCTTCATAAATCACTACGGGGAAACCCACAGGATCATTCAGCGCTTGTAAACCCGCATCATTGATCGGCACTAACGTCACGCCATGCGCACTTAACGTATTTAGTGCGGCATCAGCCTGTGCTTGTGTATCGGCATCAAGATTGCGCCAAAACTCACTAGGTACACCTAAACGTAGCTTGCTGAGGGTAATTGATGGCAACGCATACTCATCCGTGATGATGCTATCAAGCAGCGCCAAGTCAGACATGCATAACGCGATTGGCCCAACGGTATCGCGGCTACGTGCAATGGGAATAACGCCACGATCTGAATAACGATCAGCACTCGGGCGCAGTCCAACACAGCCATTCAGTGCCGGCGGAATACGTAATGAGCCGCCGGTATCGGTACCCAGAGCACCCAAAGCCATACGCGCACCTAACGCGGCGGCGCTGCCCGAAGATGAACCACCGGCAATACGTGAGCTGTCATAGGGATTACGCACGCCCACACCACTGCCGGTATTAAAGGCGGGGTTATACCCAGTCGCACCGAAGGCTAATTCGTGCATATTGGTTTTACCCAAAATAATCGCGCCGGCTTCCCGTAATTTGCGCACAGTCGGTGCATCTTCAACAGGGATATAGCCTGCAAAAGCTGGCGAACCGGATGCGCATTGCAGTCCTGCCGTGTGAATATTGTCCTTAATCACAATCGGAATACCGCTCAACGGCTTCAGGGCTTCACCATTTTTGCGTTGCGCATCAGCTAATTTTGCTGCCTGAAGAGCGCCTGAGCTGTCCAGAGTGACATAGACATTCAGCTCTTTGCCTTCCTCGGCACGCTCTAGACATGCCTGTACCAGTTCAGTACTGGTCATTACGCCATCACGAAAAGCGATCAATGCCTCGGCAATCGTTAAATCAGTTGACGTAAACACATTCGCAGGTTGAAAAAGCTTCATTTTAAATCTCCTTAATACGCTCTCAATGGCTGAAAGCGTTATCCTTAATCTGTTCAGGGCTTGGATAGGCAACCTTGCTATGGCACAGACCAAGGTCGAGCAATAATTCACATTGTTTGTACGCAATCACCCCGGGATTAAGCACAGGTACCGGTAAATGCTCAGCTAAGTAGGCATGCGATTGATGCATGGTGGTTGAGCCAAGCACAATCACATCAGCGCCATCCTCTTCGATCGCACGTCGACCAGCCTCTAATAACTTAGCAAAGACCACATCTTCCTTACCTTGCAATAACGCTTGGGTATCGGGGCGGACATCAATCGAACGAATTGAGGCCAGGCGCGACTCAAGCCCATATTCTTTTATGGTTTTCCGATACAGCGGGTACCACTGCGGCCACATGGTCAGGATGCTAAACGTATGACCCAACATGCAGGCGGTATGAAAGGCTGTAATGGCCGGAGCGACAACGGGGATCGATAAACGCGAGCGCAATGCCGCCAACCCAGAATCACTCACGGTATTAACACACACCGCATCAAAACCCTCGGCCTCAGCCGTCATACCCGCTTCGATGACTGCCATTTCCATAATGGCCATATCGTAGTAACTGTCCGCCAAGGTCATGACGTGACCAGCACCAACAAAGACCACTTCAATATCATCGCGAACTAAACCCGGCGGCAATTGCGACTCAACTAAGGGCCGTGTGGCGTCGCTCATCGGTACGGGGAAAATCATTTTGATGCGCTTTTTCATAGGTTAACCTTATATTTAAAGATCAAGCTCGTGACGAGGACGGGTTAGCGTATCGATCAAGGCGTAAAGGATTTTTTCTGCACACGGCATCAAGTCAGGAATATAGGTGGCACCCATGCCACCAAGACCTTCAGCGACCGGCAGGGGCGCACCCGTTGCAGGCCACGGCCAACCAATACGCGCGGTTGGTACGCCATAGCGACGTAAGGCAGCACCATCAGTTTGCCCTGCCAATAAATCCGGCATGCCATGTGGGCGCTGCTCAATAAATTCCCAACCGCGCTTACATGACTGAATGATCCAGTTGTCTGGATCAGTAGTACCACCGGGCACAGAACCGTACTGCTCCCAATCAAGATCAAGATCAGGGAAACGCTGTTTGAGGTCGTCAACAAAATTAGCGAACTGAGCTTTTACATCAGCAGGGCTGACACGTGGGTTAACCCGTACATCAAAGAAAATTTCAGTCACAGCGCTTGGAAAAGATGGACGCTCAACATCACCACCACGTACCCCAGCAATCCAACCATGCGGCTGAATCACGCCACTGGTATTGCGCTCGGTGTACTCTACAATCCACTGTTGTAACTCGGTAATCACCTGCGCGGCAGGCACGACTGAGCTACGGAAATTTGGAAGGTTATGCGGTACACCAGCGTAACCAAGGGTTCCATAAACTTTTAGCTTAAACCAGGCCATGCCCGGCTCTTCATGAAATACCCAATTCCATGGCTTCATAATGATGGCAAAATCTGGGTACATGCCACGATTGAGCATGTGCATCACGCCATTCGACATACCCGCATGACGCGCACTGATATCCACCGGCATACCGCCATCGGCCATACCGAGGATCAGGTCACCCACCAATGGTATATCCGCATCTAATAAAGCCGTAGCCACTTCGGTCAGGGTCGCCACCATGGCCTTCGGATTTGAAGAGCCAAGGCCAAACACCCAATCGTCTACTTGTTGTGCATAAGGCTGTAGATCAGCCTCTTGGCCATCGCCAGTAAGAATCTCTTCACCGAGAACACGATCAAGGTGCGTATCGATCGGTGCGTATAACAATACGGTGGCACCACCACCGCTACCACGCTGTTCAGCCATGACATTACCGGTGATATCGCTCATCGGGTAATAACGCGACTTCATACCAATTTGCTGTAAATGCTGAGCCATAAACTCACTGGCTTCACGAGTGGCTCCGGTTGGACTATGAATATTGGTTAAATCAAATAACAGCTTTTGCAAACGCTGAGGATTGAGCTTGGCGCGAGCCTCTTCGTACCATTGCGTCTGCTCAGCAGAAAACGGTAATTTTTTAGTCAGTTTCATATTCAAGTCCTTAGTTACTGGCAACAAAGTGCTCAGCAAATATATTTTCTGCTTTTACCCCAAGCTCTAGCAGACGCGAAGTTGCAGCATCAATCATTGGCTGCGGACCACACAAATACGCTACGGTATTCGGATCTGTAACATCGTCATCTCTTAAAGCACTGACTGGATTTCCTGGGTGCTGGCCTTCTACTGCACCTTTACTCGCACAAATTCGTGCCTCAAGGGTCGGCAACCATTGCTCGCGCAATTGAATATCTTCAAGTGCGAAGAGTGTTTCAGCCTGTGCGCTGCCAAAGCTCAGCAACATCGGTGGTTTACGTCCACTGCTTTGGTGAAGCGTATCTATCATCGATAGAATCGGAGATAGGCCAGTGCCACCTGCGACAAAAATATGCGGTGAACGTCGATGTTCTTCACGCAGGAAGAAAGCTCCATACGGGCCTGTTAGCGTCAATACGTCGTCAGCGGCGGCTACTTCCTCAAGATATTTAGACATCACCCCATCAGGCAATAGGCGTATCAGAAACTCCATTTTAGGCAGAGTTTTCTGCGTGCTAGAAGGTGAGTAACTGCGCACAACGCCAACCCCAGGTACAGCAATTTGCATAAACTGACCGGGTCTAAAGTCCATCCATTCGTCATCGGCTAACTCAACAGTTAAGCGAACAGCATTAATAGCAATGCGCTCAATCGAATCAATAAACACATTGACTTCGTGAGCAGCATTGGAGCCCACTTCGCTGCTGTATGGTAATTCAAAGCTACAGTCGGTCTCTGCCTGGCTAACACATAGCAAACGTTGACCTGCACCGTATTCACTAGGAAGAAGTGTTGAACTCGCTCCCGCTAGGGTGTTGGCATCACCGTCTTTTAGCGTGCAAATACAGCTCGAACAGCTGCCTGAACGGCACTGAAACAGGACTGGCATATCCTGCTCAAGCGCAGCGTCAAGAATATTTTCACCCGGTGCCACACTAAAAACGCGTGTTTCACCATCAGAAAAATTAAGAGTAACTTGGCGCTTAGGCTCGCTCACAATGGACATCTCCTGCTCAGTCATAGCATCAAGAGCATGTGTATTAGGGACAACACTCAAGCCACGCGTAGCGTCATCAGAAAAATTAGGGGTAACTTGGCGCATAGAGTTATTCATAAGCTGGATCCCATCGAGGTACCGAATACAAATTAAGCCGCAACACTTCATTAATAATGAAGAAAACCAAGCCGCTCATTTATCGGTTTGTTTATTATTTATCTCGATAGTAGGAAACATTCACACCTGAACGCGCTCCATTAAATTACGCGCCTATCCTATGAGCGCAGCTTCTTGATCTATATCAAACGAGAAAAATCTCATAGCAAGCGCTATTGCAGTACCGCTTGCTATGAGATTTATTAAAATAAATAAGATCAGGCTTCTTGAATAAGAAACCTGAGAGGGTATTACTGCTGACTAAACAGCAAGACCTGCTTTTTCTACGACGTGCTGCATAACCGGTGGGCGTAAGCGGTGCCAATCGCTCACCTGTTGCACAGCCATACCGGCACGGCACAAGGTCGCGTCACCGCCTTTACGGCCAATAAACTGTCCGCCAATTGGCAAACCGCTTTCCGTCAGACCGATAGGGAAGCTAAGGCATGGATGACCGGTTACGTTGAAAGGGGCAGTAAACTGAATTAAGTGTCGATTGGCTTCAGGATCTTGAGCCAAGTTAGCCAGTTGCTGATGGGTTGGTGCGGCATACGGCTGTACTGGAGCAAGGACAATATCGACATCATAAAGCAGAGCATCCATAGCACCATTAAAGCGCTGCGCCTCAAGTAAGATACGCTGATAGTCCATGCCGCTAAGCTGGCGGCCGCCGTCAATTAACCTGCTCAATGCTGGGCCATACTGTGCGGCATACTTAGGGTAGGTTGCTTGGTGTGCGACAGCTGTTTGCACCCCACAATGCGCTTCCCAATTGCTACTGATTTGATGCGTATCAGGCATCTGTATTTTTTTTACTTTACCGCCACCGGCAAAAATAATACTTATTATTTGCTCGAGCGCCTTCTGAATAACAGGGTCAACCCCATCACTTATCCAGCTTAGATCCACACCGACACATAAGCCCTTAAAGCTCGCATCAACACTGGGTACTTCAAGACAGACACTCGGCGTAGAGGTCGGATCTAGAGGGTCATAGCCGGCAATGGTCGACAATAAAAAAAGCGTATCACGCGCGCTACGGGTAATGGGCCCGATATGATCGAGACTTGCCGCCATTTCAAAAGCACCATAGCGACTGACACGTCCCCATGTTGGTTTTAAGCCAGTCAAGCCATTGGCGGCACAGGGGAAACGAATTGAACCACCAGAGTCACTGCCTATCGATGCGTAACAGAGGCCCGCAGCGGTAGCAACACCACAACCACTCGATGAAGCACCAGCCCAGTGATTGGCCCCCCAAGGATTACTCGGCGCAACAATATCTGGGTGGTGTACGGCAAAAGCACCTTCAGTCATTTGCAGCTTGCCGAGCATTACCGCCCCCGCTTCACGCAACCGAGCAACTACAGTGGCATCATGCTGAGGAATGCGCGCCGCATGCAATGGCATCCCCGCTGCGGTTACCACACCGGCTGTGTCGAGTAGATCCTTATAAGCAATGGGTATACCGTGCAATGGACTACGACAGATACCTTTTGCTAGCTCATCTTCTGCCTCTTGAGCTTGCTGCAAAGCAATATCTGCAGTCACCCGAGCATAACTATGTAAGTCATTATCTAAAGCATCGATACGTGCCAGCTGTATTTTCGTGACCTCTACAGGTGACAGTTTACGACTGCGAATCAGCTGCGATAACTCATGCATTTCTAAGTAGTAAATATCGCTAGACACGTTCATTTATGAGCCCCAATAAAACTTAAAGCAAGGCCGTTAAACTCATCCGGGCACTCGCTTTGCAAATGGTGAGCAGCCTTACCAAATACATGCAGGAACGCATTAGGTAAGCGATTAAGCATCATCATCGGCACATCAATGCCGCCAAACCAATCATGCAGCCCCCAACACATCAAGACAGGCACATCAATTTGCTTTAAAATTGATAGCAGATTTTCCCATTCACCAAATGCCTGTGGTGTTTTCAGTAGCTGGATATAGTCTGGATTGTTACTGGCTTGAAACCTTAGCAACAGCGCATCTTCATCTAATTTTGTGTCATCTAATAACTCATACTTCTGCAACAAGATACGCATCTTGCTTAAGCTCGGCCCACCATCGGCTAGATAGTAGTCACTCATTAAGTGCGCGGCATGTTTGCTAAAAAGAGGTAGCGGCTGCAACGCACCTTGATCAACAGGCTGAGAGCCAATTGTAATCAAGCGACCCACCCGCTCAGGGTTATCTGCAGCAAAACGTAAAGCGACGCAGCCACCAAACGATTGATTCACTAAATGCGCTTGTTTAATCCCCAGAGCATCCATAAAAGCGCGCAACGTCTGTGCATGCCAAGTAAATACTGGGCCCTCTACGGTGATCATCTGCGACTGACCAAACTGGGCAAAATCAAGAAAGTAGCACTGGTGGTCTTCAGAAAATACTTGCGCACTGAGACGGAAGTTACTCCAAGCAGTACTGCCAGGACCACCACCATGGGTGAAAATAACAGGTAACCGCTCAGTCGCCTGACCTAAGACCTGATAATGCAAACGCACACCATCAAGTAAGACAAATTGACTCGCAGGAATAACTAAATCAGACATAACAGATCCTCCAAAAAATAAGCCAGCACCTTTTCAGGTACTGGCTGGAGTTAAATCACTCTTCTGGTATTTTTCTGACTTGATAACCAGGGCGATGCCCGTCAGCGGTATCCTTAAAGATCAAACTGGTATCTTTAACAGAACCTGCAACACCTCGACCCGGTTTAGCAATCCCGCGATTCCAGCGCGAGGCGAGTTTACGCCAAGTAATAGGCGAAACATCGGTTGAAACCAGTTGTTCGTCATCCCAACCCGTGCCATCAGTATAGAAGTTCTGCATCGCTTCGCGAGCATATAGGTCACAGTCATTAAAACCATGCAGGCATAACGGCTTGTAAACCACATTAAAACGATGCTGGTTTTTCTCACGCTCTTCTTCGGTGTTACAAACGCGCACCAGAACTTCCCAGTACTCGTGCGTATCATCGGTAATCGGCACATACCACTCATATTGAGTCATATGCTCTTGCGGCCAGTTTTCCACCATCAAAACACCAGGCAGAACAACAGAGGTTCGATAGAAACGACCTTTCAAACCTTCTACTTTAAGGTCGAGGACTTTGTTTTCCATCACTGGTTTCCATTTATCAGTGAACATCCACTGCATCAACCCTTTAGGCCCCGTCTCATTTTCAACAACAGCGATGCAATCATCCGCGGTTGGAAGCAAGCCTAATGGCAGAACCCAATCCATGGCATGAACAATAGTGTTGTCTTTGTGAACCAAAATATGGGCGTTATCGAAACCGTTCTCACAGGCAATCCGCCAGTTACCAAAACCCGTACGGTGCATACCAAGGTTCATCGCATTATCATCGAGAACACTGGGTGATGCCGGCCACAAAGGATGCGGGAAAATTTCGCTATTTTCTGGGAAGCGGAATGGCAAGTCATCCGCTAAAGGAGGAACATCGGCGTCTGGATAATCATCTTCGCGAACAAAAACGAAAATCATACCGTTGACTTCATGAATGGGGTAAGACGTCAGTCCTGTCGTGCCGATGAGCTTGTCATCTGGGTTAGCAACGATAGTGACTAACTCACCAGACTCTAAATCGAAGGTAAAACCGTGGTACCAGCAAGTAATCGTACTTTTGTTAAAGCACATTGGCTTTTCAGACAAACGTACGCCACGGTGTAAGCACTGATCTTTCAGTGCATAGACTTTGCCATTAACACGGCGCAAAACAATCGGTACACCACAAATTTGAATGCCTTCAACTTGGTCTTCAACCAACTCATGGCTAAACAGTGCAGGATACCAATGATTGATAAAACCCCAGGCAGCATCTTTATAAGGCTGATATTGGCTTTGGGTTTTAGCGTTATTCGTACGAGAATCACTAATTCCGGTTTTTACGACACGGCGGCGGATGATAGGCTGTTCAGACATTTTTATTCTACCTATTGGCTGGATCAACGCCGCCCTATGCGGCGCGTTTAGAGTCATCCTATGGCCTCTTAGTCAATATGACTGCCCTTAAAATGTCAGGACTATCCATCCAGCGCAAAAGATATACTTATTTGAAATAAAACTGACGTACTTAGCGTGCCAATGTTTCAGAAGGACTTTCACCAAAGCGGCGTTTATAGTCGGTAGTAAAATGACCTAGATGACTAAAGCCCCATTTAAAAGCAACGGCAGTGACTGTTTCAGAACCCGTGGCGCCGCGTTGTAATTCTTCATTAACATAGCGCAAGCGCACTTCTTTTAAATAACGCATGGGCGAAGTATTACGATAACGCCGAAAACTGGTAAATAATGAACGACTGCTAACACCTGCATATTCAGCCATTTCATTAATAGTAATAGGTTCATGTGCATTCTCTTCAATATAACGCTCTACCCTCTTAATGAAAAAGGGTGCTAACGATGGCGTATCATTCAAGAGTTCGTCAGAGTAATTATGTGGTTGATTGCTCAATAACATATTAACTAAGTTACTTTCAATCTGGGCAACCATTAAAGGTGGCAAGTCTTCATCTTCAGAAAGATAGTCATAAATCCAACTGACCATTCGTAACCAACGATTACCGGCTTGGGTATTTAAAGGCATCGCTGCATCAAATTCAAGATTATCACGTAATGTACGGCCTAATATTTGCTGGCAAGTGCTTTCAAGTAGACTATGGTCAATACGGATAATTAATTTTTCAGTCCCTGCACTGTGATTAATAATAGATTTAATATAGGGATTTATCACAATCCCTGTTTGTGGCGTGCACAAAACTTTATTATTGCCTAACTCAATTTTTTCCTCGCCGCGAATTGGCATTTGGATTAAGGAAAAGTTCTCAAAACAACCGGGTTTAATCGTGACGTCACCACCATAACTCATACGCCCAATACCGATACCGCCAATACGGCGATAATAAATACTGGTATTCAATGAGCCAGTGGTATCAAGATTGTATAAATTATTTTGGCATAAAATTTTTGCCGCACCATGACGTGCCTCTTCGAGGTCGTTAGTACGACACACTTCATAACGAGCAAGCACAGCATCAGCTGGCATGACTGATTTAAAACTTAACTGGTTCATATCGATACCTCAACCATTTAGCAGGACAGCTGAATGGCTCTACTTACACGATTTTATCCAACCTAAAGTACATGCTCTAAGTCTGTTTTTTATTATCGCAATCGCTAGATAAGTGATGATTGATTAGACCGAAAAGGTATATCACTCAAAACAAGGCAGGCGTATTGATTATATACAAACAGCTAAGCCGTTTGTCGTATCCCTACCCCTTATAATTAACATATATCAATTTGCTTATCAAATAGACAAATAGCTTAGACCCTGGTTGCGCCGACCATCACAAACATCATTCGAGCAGGGCTGTTGCTAGTATTAAGCCAAGCATGTCGAGTACCGTTTTGCACAATAACATCACCGGCTTTTAAGTGAGCACTTTCACCATTATCTAATAATAGTGTCAGCTCACCCGCAATAAGTACTGCATAATCAATAGTATCTGTACGGTGAAAGCCCGGTGCATCCGGGTCAAAGACCTGAGCAAAACCTGGAAGTCGCTCTTCCAGTTCATTAGCAATATCTTCTGGTGCTATATTTTTCTGTGCCTCTTCGGCCAATACAGGTGGAAAAGTCACCATTAATGCCGTAGTACCAGCAACACACGGCAACACATTCGTTATCGGTAATAACCGAGATGTTACATTCGAACCTACCATAGGTTCTGCACTAGTCTGTCCAAAAATAGCAGCACTAAAGCCCGGCTGATAAGTGAATGATTCATTACCAAGAAGAGGACCGGCATAAATAACACATGAACAACCTTGATCATCATGACCCGTCACAATACTTTGAGTATTCACTTTATGTTCTCCTTCAAGTTCAAAATAAAGATGCTGTAACG
>Ga0265295_1006412_pt1 | contig 14246 bp, 15 predicted proteins | sample Munlansysbiofilm_FD_192503 | JGI IMG/M metagenome (GOLD analysis project Ga0265295, IMG submission 192503) | Leachate microbial communities from a municipal landfill in Southern Ontario, Canada - Methane capture system biofilm | ecosystem: Engineered > Solid waste > Landfill > Unclassified ... | reverse complement strand
CTATCATATAGTGCTTCTTTAGCTTTTAAGACAATGATATTAGCCTTATTGGCAAATTCAATGAAGGCTAGTTCATTACCAATTTTTTTTATTTGTACGTGATCAGTAGCGTGGGGACTTAGTGTCAACCCAACTTGAATTTGTAGTTTTTGATATGGTAAATTTTCAATGTCTAAAAGCGGCCAGTCCTCAGCAATAAGATGAAAACCGTCACTTAGGTGTCTCATTAACCATTCATAATCGTAACGCGTATAAAATACAAGACCGCCAAATACACAGGCTGCTAAATCACCGCCTGAAGTTTTGTTACCAATTAAATGTTGACCTAAGACCGATATTTTAAAAAGTTCAAGATTGCTAATCTTAACTTTATGGAAAAGTAATATACTTTTAAGAATAGCAATTAGAATTGCCGCACTGCTACCAAGGCCATATTTTAGACCGTCATTATCGACTAATTCATTTGTGAGACTTATGCGAAAGGGAATAAGTTTGACATTAAGAAAATCAAGGTAATTTAAGGCAATTTGCATTGCCGATTGGGAGATGATTAAGCTATCGTCTTCAACCTTAATAAGTCCTTTACTTACAACAAGTGGATATACTTTTTTTTCATTAACTAAGACAAAATTAGCACTTGGCTCTATAATTACTTTCACATATTTATCAAGCGTAAAAAGAATCGCGCTATGTCCATCTTTTAGCACGTTATATTCGCCAATAAGATACAGTTTTCCTGGTATTTTAAGTTCTAACATAGCCATCCCTTCCCATTGTGCACACAAGTGTCTCATATTTTTGTAGGCGCTTTGTAATTGCTTCAATATTATTAACTGTTGTTAATAGTTTAACATTAGGACCGGCATCAAGAGTGTAATAAACGTCATATTCAGCTTTAATGAGCTTTAATTGTTCTAAAAAGGCATAAGTTTCCGGTAAATAGTAGTCAATTCCACTATCACGAATAGTCGCATGCAATAAATCACTACTTTTCTCGATAAGTGGTCCTAGTTGCTTTAAGTCTTTTTCCTTGATGGCAGTAAGGACAAGCGGAACCATCGCTGTCGAGTCAGCAACAAATTTTTGGTAAGACGGTCGAGAAAGTGATTTTTTCATTGCTTCACGTGAAGAAATGCCTTTTTTCTTGTCACTGATTAGGACAACAATAAGGGCCAGATTATCCCAGTCACTTGGTATTTTTTCGGCATAACTTGTTTCATGGTTATAACCATGATGCCAAATATTAAAACCGCCAAAAATACTGCGCGAGGCACTCCCGGAGCCTAGACGTGCAAGACTAGAAACGGCTTTTTGATCTAAACCTAAGTTATACACTTCATTTAGGGCTAGAGCGATACTAGCGTAAGCACTTGCACTACTTGCAAGTCCGGCCGCAGTCGGGACAAAGTTTTGACTTTCAATCTTTAAAAAACCGTGTTGTTGGTATATTTTTCTTACTAAATCTAAATAAGTTTGAAGTTTTTGTTCATCACTAGTAGCGGCTCTACTACCATTTAAAAAAAGTACATCATTGGTTAGTGATGAGTCGAGTGTAATTTTAGTTTCCGAATATAACTCATTGAGTGTTAGAGAAATGCTCGATTGAAAGGGAATTTTCAATTTTTCATCTTTTTTACCCCAGTATTTTAAAAGGGCAATATTAACACTAGCATGAGCGAAAGCTGTTTTTATTTGATTTCCATGATCCACGTATGCGATACTCCTTGCTTATTCATTATTTTAGCAAATTTCTCGCATTTTTTATAGTCAGCAAAAAGCGCAAATATACAACCACCTTGGCCACCACCAGTCAATTTAGCCGCGAGTGCATCATATTTATACGCCTGTTCTATTAGCATTCGTATTTCTTCGCTTGATACACCTATTGTTTCTAGTTCTTGTTGGGAACTTTTTAAACATTTGGCTAGTTGGTTAATATCACCATTTTCTAGTATTTGTTTTGTCTTTAAAGCTAGTTCACCAAGCCGCTCTAAAGCAGAAATTACTTCTGAATTATTAGCTTTGACCTGGGCCGCTACAGCAGAAACAGACAGTTTGGTTTGACTCGCTTTAGCAGTGTCTGCGACAACGATGTAAAAAGGGAAATGTGGCTTGAACTCCAGAAATTGACCATCTTGATACCATAAAAGCGTATCACTTAAAACGGCATTCATATCAATCCCACTAGGTTTAAAGTGATAGACAAGTTCAGAGACGGTAATGAGATCTTTTAAATCTTCTCTATTATAAGAAATATTGAAATAGCGCAATAACGCTTCTGCGAATGCTTTCGCAACAGCTGCGCTTGAACCTAAGCCGCGCCGACTGAGAATATTTGATGTTACTTTAAACTTAAGCCCCTGTGCAGGAATGTTATATTTATTTACAAAATGTGTTAGTAAGGCTTGTAAACCTTCAATCGGAGCCGTATTATCGTAGAATAAGCCTGTATGATAGGCTGATTCGATGATAAAGTCGTCTTTATGGTGGGTGATTTCGACACGCACAGTTGCTTGGGAAAAAGGAGCAACAATCGCTCCATGTTTATAAACAACACTATGTTCACCAATAATAATTATTTTTCCATGCGCTTCGGCAAAGGCGATCTTATTCATGTTTTATGCAATGGGTAAAAGCCCAAATGTAATCATATATAAGGCGGTGTAAAATGACATAAAGAGAATGCCGTGTCCAACACCGAGTCTATTTAAAAAGCCAGCAAAAAGAGCGACGCCACTAATAATAAGGACACCGATAAATCCTGAATCCAAATACACAAGCAAAAAGGCTAAGCCAATTAAAAGCGAAATGACTGCTTCTTGAGGAATATATTTAAAAACAAGATAAGTGAGACGTCCAGCATATTTAAATGCAAGCGTTGCGGCAATAAATAAAGCAACTAACATCGCAAATATTAAGACGGCAATTGCAGGACCAAATTTAATTGATGCTAAAAAATTATTATCCGGATTAAAGAAAGCTCCACCAGGACCAGCTGCAGCGGGAGAAATTGCAAAGCCAAAGGCGAAAAGCGAAACAATAATGCCAGACATATAAGTTGCACTAGCAACAGCGTTCATGACGCTTACTTTTGTTAGGGCTTGCGTTTCTTCGTCTTTAATACGTTGTGTTGCCGTTTCACCCACTAGCATAGTCACGCCAACAGGCGAGAGAAAAAACAAAAATGACGAAATAAAACTCGACAAAATAGTGACTTTCGTCGATTTAGCTTTCATTGAATCGACAAACTCTTTACGGCCAAACTTTTGATCTTTTTCAATCACGATTTGTTTGTCGCCTTCAACAGTTGATTCTGATCTAAGTTTTGGAATAAGCATTGTTACTAATTGAAATAATAAGGGGCCTGCGGTAATAGCGAGGAAAAAAGGCGTTGCACTTATTGTGCTACTAGCAAGTTTTGCTAAATAAACAGCAAGGCCAAAGGGGACGATAGCAAGAAGCGAAATGATTTTTTTCTTACTCATAAAAGCAAGGAAAATCGCTCCGGCTAAAAATACCCAGTGTTGATAGCCGCTAATTGCTTGTTCTATCATTGTGCCCGTAGCAAACTCAATAAGTTTAACGATCCCAACAACTAAAACACCGACAATCAAGCCTATAAATGTGCCGTAAATCGCGCCACTAGTCATTCTTCTTATTGTTTGTGTGACAAGACCGCGCTCTTTTAAAAATGTTGAAGATTCAATCATTGGTGTAGCCATAACTCCACCAGGGATAGACGTCAACGCCGTCGGTATAGAGTCAGTGACATTAAGACTTACCATGGCGCCTATAAAGAAACTCAAAACAACTAGCGGCGGCAAATTAAAAGCGAATAAAAGAACTGTTGCTGGCACTAAAACACTTGTTTCATCGGTGCCAGGAATAATCCCAATTATTAGATAAATCAAACCCCCTAAAACCGCAAAAATGACGATTTGGAGTAATAACATCCATTCCATTACTTTGTTACCACATTTCTTTTTGGTCTAAATAACGAACTGTTAACAATAAGGGCAATAACCAAGGCCCCGAGGCCAATTAACAAACGGTAATCCTTACTTAAGTTAATAGTCGCCAGCAAGACAATTAATACTGCCGAAATATTAACAATAAGTGCAACAACTAGGTGTAGAAGTGAAATATGTTCACCCCACATTTTGACAAATTTATTCTTGTCTTTTGCTTCCATAATAAATACCTCTAAATCGATGAATATGAAGTTATTATACTAAATTTATATATTATTACGAAGTATAATTTAATTGTTCATCTTATTATATGTTCGTTTTTTGGCTAAATAACAATTCCCCTCCATTTATGGGTTAAATAATATACAATATAATTAATAAAGTATATGAGTATTTATAAGGGGGAAGCATGAAAATAGCAATTATTGGTGCTGGTTATGTCGGACTTTCTTTGGCCGTTTTACTTAGCCAAAAACATGAAGTCGCACTTGTTGATATTATCGAAGAAAAAGTAAAGGCAATTAACAATAGGATTTCCCCGCTAAAAGAGCAAGAAATAAGTGACTATTTAGCGCATAAAAATTTAAATTTAAAAGCGACTCTAAATTTAGATGAGGCACTTTTAGATGCTCGCTTTGTCATTATTGCCACACCGACTAATTATGATGAAAATAAAAACTATTTTGATACAAGTTCGGTTGAGCAAGTTATTGCTCGCATTCTTCTTATTAATCCCTCTGCTTCTATTATTATTAAATCAACAATTCCTGTCGGCTATGTTTTAGCCATGCGGCGGCATTTTAAAAGTGAAAATATATACTTTTCACCTGAGTTTTTACGAGAAGGTAAAGCCTTATATGATAACCTATATCCTTCAAGAATTATTGTGGGTGATTACCACGAAAACGCCCGACAATTTGCCGATCTTCTTGTTGAAGGAGCGCGTAACAAAAATGTCTCTGTCGTCTTCATGCACCCTAGTGAAGCTGAAGCCGTTAAACTGTTTGCTAACACTTATCTTGCTATGCGGGTTACCTTCTTTAATGAACTCGATACTTATGCGGAAATACGCGGACTCGACTCTAAGGCGATAATTCAAGGTGTCGGCATGGACCCCCGCATTGGTGATCACTATAACAATCCTTCTTTTGGATATGGTGGATACTGTCTTCCTAAAGACACCAAGCAACTACTCGCTAATTATGAAGATGTACCTAACAATGTCATTAAAGCGATTGTCGAGGGTAATGCGACTAGAAAAAATCATATTGTCGATATGATTATGAAGTTTAAAGTGCAAACTGTCGGTATATATCGTCTTATTATGAAAAAAGATGCCGACAATATTCGCACTTCAGTAATGGTGGAAATCATCGATTTACTGCAAGCTAAAGGAGTTCACGTGATTGTCTATGAACCATTAGTTAAAGATAAGGAAATCGCTAATGTTACGCTTGTTAACAACTTAAAAACGTTTAAAGAAATGAGTGATATTATAGTCGCTAATCGACTTGAAGATGAACTTCATGATGTCACAGAAAAAGTATATAGCCGCGATATATTTAAGGTAAATTAAGTAAAAGAAAGTTCTAGTTTAATACTAGAACTTTTTTGTTATTCATTTGTTTTATCTTTGTCTTCTTTAACATCAACTTTGGCTTCATAAACGTTTTCTTTATCTAGTTTTTCTAAACTATTTTTGTCTTTATCTTCTAACTCTTCAACTTTGGCATCAAGTTTGGTTTCAACTACTTCCTCAGTAATTTCTAATTCTGCTTGATTGATAATAACTGTTGGCTTATCTGCGTTTATCGGTTCAACTTTATCTGTATTGTTTTCACTTCTTTGTTGTGCACCAGCCTTAACTCTACGTTGTTCTTCTTGTTTAGCTTTAAAATCAAAGAAAGCTTTAAAGTTTTCGACTCTAATTTTTCTTCTAGCGGCCGCGATAAGTTTACGGTCGGCCTTTAACATTTTTTTGATCGTTTTGACAAAGTCACGGGCCCGTACTCTTGTTTCAAATCCGGCTGCGTCAATGACATAAATTCTCACTTTTTTCAGGCGGTATACACCTTTATTACGTTCAAGTAGCAATTCATATGTTTTCTTAACGTCAATATCAATACTAAGTGAATCACGTGTCGGAATTACTAACCAATTATTGTCACCGATTTCATCTTTTTCAAGTGTGTCTTTAAAGAAGGTGATACTTTCTTGGTCATAGCCTATACCTAAATCTGATACACGTGCATCATTTAGATTATTGTTGAAAATAGTAAAAGTGAATTTGTCGACATGTGTAAAAGGATCAACGGCAAGTTTCATCGATAATTTAAATTTACGGTTGTTGAAATACTGTGTGATATATTGTAATTTTACAATCAGGAAAGCGGCAAGTCCAATCATTATTAAACTAAGGACGGCAATCGAAATTATTAGATATTCTACATATTCTGGCATAATTATTCCTCCACTTACATTTTACTCAAAAAGGTGGATATTACAAACTAAAAGGACAGCCTACTAGGCCCCTGGTTGATATGAGCCTTCAAAAACGTGAATTTGGAAATAGCCATTAGTGTTACGAACATAAGGAGTAAATATCATTTCGATAAGTATTTTGTCATCAGGTGCTGCTATTGCTTGATCAAGAAAAATACAATTTTCTAAATCTTTGTAAGTGTCTAATTTAAGCCCACTTTCATTATTTATAAACATCGATTTAGCAGTAACTGCATTCGTATAAGCTGAATATGGTCCCTTTGCACTGTCATCAAAACTTATGTTTCCGCGGCCATCCTTCATATAATAATTAACATAGCCTTCAAAAACATAAACATTAATAAATAGTTCTGAATATTCAAGATTTTTCACTTTATCGGCAGCGAATTTAGGATCTTGTACATAAGTATAGCTATATAAATCACTTGCTTTCATCATTTGATCGACTTCCAAATCATCAATAGTTGCGGTGCTTGTAGTCTGCGAAATATATTTAAACTGTGTTTTGTATAGATGGAAACCGGCAATAAACTTAATTTTATACACACTTTCAACTTGCCAGTTACTATTTACTTTGCCATGTCCATGTATTTGAATGACATTAGTGCCATCACTAAATAAACCTATAGAATTTTCTAATTTCATTAAGTATTGTAAAGTCATTTCTTTAACTTCAACTTTGTAACCAATCCCTTTGTTATTAACAGCTGTTTGCTTTATTTCGGTGAAAACGTCGTTAATACTCGTTTCTTCGACTGCTGGCAATGTGTAATTTAGTGTGAGGTCCTTAATATATGTTGGCCTTTGTGTGAGTGTAACTTCTGGTTCAGTGTTATATAAACTAATCGTACCTTTAAAATCATATACTTGTTGCTGTGATTCATAATTCTTATTCAAATCATAGGAAACTGCATCCATACTTACTAAGATATAGCCTGTTTCGTTTGCGACAAGCGCTTTGTTGCGATAAGTATAATCTCCACCACCCGCCACATAATCTTGATAAAACAGTAGTTGCGCTCTAAATTCAACTTTTAGTGTTGAGGTGGCAACTTTCCGTTCGTTTGTTTTAGATGCTAAGCCTAGCGCCAACTCTCTTATTTCCGAAATGTTTTGATAAACGATTTCGGCTTCACTACTTGGTGGGATGCTGGGCTCACTAGTGGGTAATTCACTTGTTGTAATTTCTTCACTTGTTGAAATTTCTTCACTTATATAAGAATCGTGACTTGTCGCATTTTCACTTAAACTCGGATCAGCACTAGTTGATTGTTGTTCACTTGTTGTTGGTAACTGACTATTTTCTTCACTCGTTGATGTGGTAGTACAAGCAACTACTAGCGTCAGTAATAATGGTAAAAATATAATTTTCTTTTTCATAAGAGCCTCTTTTCAATGAATAGAATAATATTAACATTTTAAAATAATAAATTAAACAACAAAATTAGACTCATAAAGTAAGGTACAATTGAAAAATATGTTAAGATGAAAACCGAGGTGAAATTATGAAACTTATGTCATGGAATGTTAATGGAATACGCGCATTAACTAAAAAAATAGAGTTACAAAAACTAGTAAGTGATTATGATCTTGATGCTCTTTGTTTACAAGAAGTTAAAGCTGAACAACATCAAGTTGAGCTAAATATTGAAGGTTATCAAGTGTACTGGAATCACTCAATTATAAAAAAGGGCTATTCCGGCACAGCCATTTATACGCGGCTACCTGTCCTCTCGACTAAATATGGGATTGGTATAGAGGAGCATGACCAAGAAGGACGTGTTGTTACTTTAGAATTACAAGCTGCTTATCTTGTTAATGTTTACACTCCTAATAGTAAAGATGGCCTTTTACGTATTGATTATCGCGTTAAATGGGAACACGCTTTCCTAGAGTTCTTAAAAGGTTTAGAGAAACATAAGCCAGTCATCTTATGTGGGGATCTTAATGTCGCTCATAATGAAATAGATTTGGCAAATCCTGCACAAAATCACGCTAGTCCAGGATTTTCACCACAGGAACGCGAACGATTTAATGCCTTGTTAGATCACGGATTTATCGATTCATTTCGACATCTATATCCCGAAGTTATAAAATATTCTTGGTGGAGTTATCGCTCCTTTGCTCGTGAACGTAATGTTGGCTGGAGAATAGATTATTTTCTTGTTTCTAACTCACTTAAGGATAAAATAGAGGAAGCTGAAATATTAAACGAAGTGACAGGTAGTGACCATTGTCCTGTTATTTTGAAACTTAGTTAAGTAAGAGATATCACCCATATGGAAAACGAAAATTTACCAATCATTGAAAAGAGTTTTTTGCGTCAATTGCTTGAACTCTTTTTGGTGTTTTTAAAACTTGGGGCTTTTACTTTTGGTGGTGGTTATGCAATGATTTCTCTTCTTCGCGAAACAGTTGTCGAACATAAAAAATGGCTAAGCGATGATGAAATGCTTGAAGTAATTGGAATTGCTGAATCAACACCAGGGCCGATAGCAATTAATATGGCAACCTATATTGGCTATAAGCGTGGCAAAATTTTTGGCTCATTAGTTGCTACGCTTGGTGTTGTTTTACCTTCACTTATTATCATTTTTATTATCTCGTTATTTTTTGAACAGTTTTTACAAAATGCGTATGTAAAATTTGCTTTTAGCGGTATTAAAATCGCTGTTGCGCTTCTTATTATTAATGCTGGTTTAGATATGATTAAAAAATTAGAACGAAAAGCCTTAGCAATTATCGTTCTTCTTGTTGTGATTATTTTTATGTTTATGATTGAAATTTTTCAAATAAACTTTTCCTCCATCTATCTTATTCTCATCGGTGGGTTTATTGGTATTGTCGCTAATGTTGTAAAAATAACTAAAAAAGAGGACAAGAAATGATTTATATATATTTATTTTTTGAATTCTTTGTCATCGGTCTTTTTACCTTTGGTGGCGGTTATGCAATGATTCCCCTTATTAGGCAAATGGTCTTGGAACGGGGTTGGATTGCGGAAGAGGTTTTTCTTGATTTTCTAGCTGTTGCTGAATCTACACCAGGTCCAATCGCCATTAATATGGCGACTTTTATCGGCGCGACACAAGCTGGTCCGCTAGGGAGTATAGTTGCAACATTAGGTGTTGTCCTTCCTTCATTCATTATTATTGTTTTAATCGCTTCTTTACTTAAACATCTATTAGCAAATAAATACGTTAAAGCATTCTTAAACGGCATTAAACCTGTGATTTTAGGCTTAATCTTATCAACGGGTATTATTTTGTTTGTTAAAGCTAATGGTTTTATTAATGTTTCAACTTTCAACTATCAGCTTGAAACGACTATAATTTCTCTAGTTTTAACCGCGACATATTTTGGTTATAAAATACTATTTAAACGTAAAATGAACAGCATTTTGTTCATCGTTTTCGCTGCTTCAATTGGTATTACAACTTTCATGATTTCTGCGCTATTTAGTTAAGTTAAGTGAAAAAAAGCGGCCACATAGTGACCGCCATATTTACTTTCTGATTGAACGTCTTTTTTTAAGATAACCGCCTGATAACGATATAATATCATTAACGACAACAACGGCGTCGGGATTAATAAGTTTCACTTGTTGTGTAATCTTTTCACTCCCGTGTCGATTAGCAAGCACCATAAGAATCCTACGGTTTTCACTACGGCCTTTGGCATCTATCGTCGTAACACCAAAACCTGACTCTCTTAAACTTTCAGCAATTTGTAAATGGCCCTCAACTGTCGTAATAATTTGGACATTTAACATGCCAAATGCTAATTTTTGCTCGATTAAGCTACCAACATACACGCCTGCAGCAAAACCTATAGAATATGCTATACCCTTAAGTGGGTCTTCGGTAAGACCTGTAATTACGCGTGAAGCAATGAATACCCATAAAAGAATTTCAAAAATAGCGAGCACCGATGCGAGTTTGCGGTAACCTTTAACGACTAAAATTGAGCGAACGGTACCAATCGCGACTTCAATAATTTTAAAAAACGTGATGATGAATAATTCAATCACAATACCCCAAAGGCCTAACTCGCCTAGTTGATCCCAAAACATAATAATACCTCGCTAAAACAAATTTTTGTTCATCTATATTATAGTTAAAAAATTAAATTATCCTAGCAAAATAAGGTGAATTTATCTCTCATATGTACTAAAGGTTGATTTTTTTAAAACAAAAACCCTAAACTACATAGTCTTTACTTTTTTACACAAGCAAATTACAATCAAAGAAAAGAGATTATATATGAAACAATACTTTGCCTTTCTAAAAGGTGAAACTGAAATGGCGCGTCTACGTCGCTTCAATTTCATCATGGGACTGCTACATTTAGTTCATGCGATTGCAATGGTCTTCCTAGCCGTGACTGTGATTCAAAAAATCGCTGAATTTCAACCTGAGATTGTCCAATTTTATATTAGTTATAATCCTATAACCCAAGCTTTAGAAGTAGACACAAAAAGTTTGTTCCTTTTGCCCTTTGGCTTAATGGTTTCACTCTTCCTTTTTGTTTCTGCCTTTGCACATGCACTTATTTCAATTCCAACAAAACTATTCAATGTATATGAAAAAGACTTACAACAAGGTATTAACCGCTTCCGTTGGTTTGAATATGCATTAAGTAGTTCGATTATGATCGTACTTATTGCAACCTTATTCGGTGTTAAAGATATCGCCTCTTTGATTCTCATTTTTGTGGTTAATGCCACGATGAATCTTTTTGGGCTCGTGATGGAACAACTTAATGTTGGCAAGAGCAAGATCATATGGGGACCCTTTATTTGGGGTAGCATCGCTGGTATCGCGCCGTGGGTTGTTATTCTGATTTATATGTTTGGTAACGGTAATCTTCAACAAGTTCCTTGGTTTGTTTGGGCCATTGTTGGCACTTATTTTGTCGCCTTTAATACTTTCCCAGTCAATATGATCTTACAGTATCTTAAAGTTGGTAAATGGAAAAATTATCTATACGGCGAACGCGTCTACATAATTCTCTCGCTTGTTGCTAAATCACTTCTTGCGTGGTTAGTTCTATTTGGAGCCATGCAACCGTCCTAAATTCTTTCTATAAGTCAAAAGTAAAGGTGAGATAATCTCACCTTTTTCTTATAATAGTTTATCAATTTGTTTAACGTAAGCATCGATATTAAATTTGCGTTTTAACCCACCCGCGTTCATTGAACGCAGTTTTCCCCATACATGTTTTTCGGGCCAGGGCCTATCCATTTTGCCAAAACACCAAGCAATGTTCATATATGAATTAGGATTACGACCATCAATAAAATATTTATTATTAAGTTCAACAATGATGCGGTAAGCTTCTTCATACGTATTTGTCCACGTCATAATTTGTTTAGCCCAATACATACGCATATAATTAGCCATAAAGCCTGTTTTTTTCATTTCTATCATTGCCGCATTAAAATACTCATCGTGAGTTAACGCTGCTTCAATATCCGCTTTAGAATAGATGTATTCTCGTTTATCACTTGTATGAATGTTCATTGTTTCATAAGCCCACGGTTCTGTCATTTCTTCAAAGCTATCATAGTTTTTATTATAAAATACATAGTTGTAGGCAAGTTCACGACGGACGAGCAGTTGTTCGATAAATTCGTCTTTTAATGCTTGTTCAATATCTAGACTATTTATACTCATTAAAATTTCTAGTGAAGAAATTTGTCCAAATTGTAAATACATTGATAAATATGATTGAATATTTAAACTGGGATCACTACGCTTAGGATAAGCGGCTAATTTATTTGTTATAAAGTTTGTAAGGTGTTTTTGAGCCTCTATATAACCACCATGAAAATATTGACTTTTCTTAACACTATGATCAATATTTAAATTTTCAATAAAACTTAGGTCATTTAAATTAATATCGTCTTTAATGTCCAGTTCATTTTTGTTATCAATGCTCATGCCGAAAGGTGTATCAAGATATTCCTTAAACTTTTTCATTAAATGGGGTCTAATCACATAGGCACCATAAGCTACTTTACTATAAGCCTGACGTACAGGAACAATTAGATCTGACTCTACTAAATACACATTTGTTTGTATTTTTTCTAATACTATTCTGTCTAACACTTCCCGACGCCAAACTCGTTGAGAACGAAGATAACCAAAGTCAAAAACTACACTATGTGCATCTTTTGCAAAAGAAGAAATAATAGGCGCAAAATCACCGACTTTTACTGCAAAGTTAATGTTTTTTTCTTTTAATGTTTTTGCCACTTCGGCTAAACCTTCGAACATAAAGGTGTAGTGTCTTTCATTTGCACCAAGAAAGTTATGCGTCACAACGAAAACGACAAGGAGTGGTAAATGATGTTTATTTGCCAAAGAAATGGCAAAATCAAGGGCGTGATTATAATTTACACGTTGACTTTGTTGTATCCAATATAAAATATAGTCTCCGTGCTCTTGCTCATTATTGGCTAACAAACGGCTAAGACGATCGTTATGGATCATAATTTGCTCCTATATATTTATATTGGTCATTTGAAAACATTAGCTGGTCGCAAAAATTAGAGATTCAAATACTAAATAATTATAACCTATTAATAAGCAAAATAAAAAAGGCATATGTGAACATATACCTTTCTATATAATCTAAATATAAATTAGACGGCAAAGTTTTTCTTGGTCAATAAATTGACAAGGTCAATAATCCAGCCAATTGCGAAAAATCCACCAGTGAGAATATAGAGAACGCCCATAAGTGTCTTTCCACGAACGATGCGAATGACTCCACCCCAAAGTGCGCCGACGAAAATCAAGAGTAAAAGATGAACAACATAATCTAGACCAAATTCATTAATCATATATTTTCCTCCTTTATGATTAGCGTAGTATATAAATATAATAGCAAATAAAAATGATTATGTGAAAAAAAGTAGTAAATAGTCAAAATTTATTTAGTATGAAATCTTTTAGCAAATTCATCAAGTAAGTCTTTACGTAAGATAATCGCTGTCGTAAGTAAGAATGCTCCGCCTGTTGTTGCTAGTGTAATAACTGACCAATGTGTTTTTTCACGCCACAAAATAATACCTGTAATTGCTAATATTAAAGCAACAATAATAAATAGCAGCATTGGGAAAATATTATGCTTTTGTTTGCGTAAGTTAGAAAAGAATAAAATGCTCAGGATGCCTAAACCACTAAAGCCAACAATAGCGACGACTTCAATTGCCCACCCTGGGGCAAGTAAATAATTAATTAACACAAGTAAAACCGCCACATTAGTAATTAACTTCACAAAATTACTTATACGGTTATATTCAACTAACTGCGGAGAAAATAACATTGACCACACCATCCACATCGACCATATCGAAATAACGCTCCACGCTGGACCACCTGTAAAGAAATTAATCAGGGGTAAAACGAAAACACCTATAATAAAAGGCCATCTACTTATTTCAATAATCTTACTTCTTTGTAGTTTTGGTCTTTTTGCGCTTGGATACGTATTTAACATTTTCATAAACGTCACTCCCTTCAATTGTTAAAGGAATTTTATCTTCCGTCAGTAAGCTAAGTAGACGTTCCTCAAAGGAATCATCAAGCGTGATTTTAGCAATCGTTAATGTCGTTACATTATTAAAAGTAATAAGTGCGCAGTTTGCCCTGTTTAAGACGGCCGTGCCAAGAACAAAATCAAGACTTTCAATATGCGGCTCAAGTTCGGCAGGAAATTTGACAATGCCGACGTTAGAGAAAGTATTTGTGTAACTACGTTCGCCGA
>Ga0265295_1006410_pt1 | contig 14248 bp, 10 predicted proteins | sample Munlansysbiofilm_FD_192503 | JGI IMG/M metagenome (GOLD analysis project Ga0265295, IMG submission 192503) | Leachate microbial communities from a municipal landfill in Southern Ontario, Canada - Methane capture system biofilm | ecosystem: Engineered > Solid waste > Landfill > Unclassified ... | reverse complement strand
CGCGAACAAAGAGGATGGACCACTCGACAAAGAAAGCCAAAACACAGGACCGGAACCGCCGTATACGGAACCGTACGTACGGTGGTGTGGGAGCTAGGGGGAGGTGACTCCCCCGGCTACCCGATCTGTGCGATGCGGGCGGATCGAATGCCCGCGCGAAAACCTGTCCGTCAAATGTCACGACAAGAGCTGTGCGAACCGTCGGGTCGCGAGCTTCAGCGCGGAACGGAGCAACACCGCGAACATGACCAGGGCGGACAGGATCTGGATCATCCCGCCCTCTTCGGAGCCCGCGTTGTCGAGCCAGCCGTGGACTTCGAATCCAAGCCAAAGGTAGAGGGCGTCGGCCGCCACGGCGCAGGCAAGGGTGACGGCGATGATGGAGCCCACGTAGATCAGGGCGGATTTCTTGCCCAGCAGCCTGCCGACCATGACCATGGTGGCCGCGTTGGTGGCGGGTCCGGCCAGCAGGAAAACCAGCAGCGCACCGGGCGAAAAGCCCTTGAGGGCCAGGGCCGCCGCTATGGGCGTGCTGGCCGTGGCGCAGACGTACATGGGCAGGGCCACGACGAGCATGGCCAGCATCGCGGTCAGTCCCCCGCCCGGCAACATCCGGCCCAGGTCGTCGGGCAGATACAGGGTGATGATTCCGGCCAGCAGGATTCCGAGGCCAAACCAGGGCGCGATGTCCGCCAGCAGGTCGTCGAAGGCGAAGCGCTGACCGTCGAGAAAGCGTTTCCAGAGACCAGGCGCTTCATCGCGACAGGAGCAGCACCCGGACGCGCAACCCTGCCCCCCGCCCAGCGGAGGCAGGGAAGACGGCGGTTTGGCTTCCGACGTGTCGTCCTTGTCCGCCGCGTCGATGAAGAATCCGGTGACCATGGCCGTCAGGAAGGCGGACAGGGGCCGCAGCGCCGTCATCAGCGGATCGAGGAGCGCCCAGCTCACGGCCATGGAATCGACGCCGGTCTCGGGGGTGGAGATCAGAAACGAGGCCGTCGCACCCTTGCCCGCACCCTGCCGCCGAAGTCCGGCAGCCGCAGGAATGACCCCGCAACTGCACAGGGGCAGGGGCACGCCGAAGAGCGCGGCCTTGAAGATGTTGCCGGACTGGTTCTTGCCCAGATGCCTGGCCACCAGATCGGACGGCACGAAAGCGCGCAAAAGGCCGGCCATGAAAAAGCCAAAGAGCATCCAGAACGACGAATCGAGCAGGATATCCCAGCATGCCAGCAGAAATTCGTTCATTCCCCGCACCTCTGCCGGCAGTGTTCCAGAGCCATGTCCATGAGTTTTTCCACATGCCCGTCATGGATCGTGTAAAAAATCACCTTGCCCGCCCGCCTGCCGCGCACCAGCCTGGCCGCTCGCAAAACACGCAGCTGATGGGACACGGCGGATATGGACATGGAAAGCACCGCCGCCAGGTCGCAGACGCACAGCTCTCCCAGCCGCAGGGCGTCCATGATCTTGAGCCGCGTCGGATCGGAAATCACGCCCAGAAGCGCGGCGGCCTCGTCCAGCACGCCCTCGTCGGTCCTGCCCGCCAAGGCTCGATTGACGCTGTCCTGATGGATGCAGCGGATTTCACAGACATCGACCATCTTTCCTCCTTTCCCGATTCATGCGTGAGCGCTTTATGTAATCATAGTTGAGCAAATGTTCAAATATAGATCGGCGTGTTGCCGGTCAAGGGTGAAAAGGGGAAAATTTGACTTTTCAAGACCGGTGGCTTGTGCGTATCTTCCGCGCTTTGCCCGCTCATGCATTCATCAAACGGAAACGACCTGAGAGTCGTTGTGTCCCAAGACTAGAGGAACGTTCATGAAATCCGAATCCCTTGCCGTCAATGCCGCCGGCACCGTCGCCCTGCTGCCGCGTCTGGCTGTGTTTGGCGCGGTGCTGCTCTGGGGCGCTTCCTTTTCGACCATGCGCATCGCCCTTGAGGACCTGCATCCCTGGAGCGTGATGTGGCTGCGCATGGTCATCGCCCTGGTCTGCATCCTGCCCCTGTACCGTACGGTCAGCATGTCCGCGTACCGCCGGGGCGATTGGAAGCTGCTTCTTCCCGCCGTCGTGTTCCAGCCCTGTCTGTACTTCTGGTTCGAGTCGTCGGCCCTGGGACTGACCACCTCGGCCCAGGCCGGAATCATCTCCGCCTCGGTGCCGCTTCTGGTCGCGGTGGCCGCCTGGATGATCCTCAAGGAACCCATGAGCGCGCGCGTCACCGCCGGGCTGCTGCTTTCCGTGGCCGGAGTGACGGTTTTGACCCTCGCCGGGCAGGCCACCGAATCGGCCCCGTCCCCCCTGCTGGGCAACAGCCTGGAGTTTCTGGCCATGGTCTGCGCGGCCGCGAACATGATCCTGATCCGCATCCTGGGCAGACGCTACGACGCCTGGACCCTGACCGTCATGCAGGTGGTCACGGGCAGCATCTTCTTTTCGCCCGGACTGGCCCATCTGATGGAGGTTCCGGCGGGCACCTTCGACACGCAGCTGGTCCTGATCCTCGTCTTCCTCGGCGCGGGCGTGACGCTTGGCGCCTTCTCCCTCTACAACTGGGCCATCACGCGCATGCCCGCGAGCACGGCCTCGGCGCACATCAACCTCATCCCCGTGGTGGCCGTGGGCTGCGGCTTCGCCTTTCTGGGCGAGACCATGAACCTCGTTCAGATGGCCGCCGCCTGCGTGGTCCTCTTCTCGGTGCTCATGACCCAGAAATTCTAAAAGGAATTGGGCAGGGACGGGGGCAAAAAAAGAGGGCAGGCACGTAGGCCTGCCCCTACGGGCGGATGGTGGTTCGATGGCCGCTTTCCCCTGATCAGCGATCCTTCATCGGGATGTAGTCCCGCTGGTTCGGCCCCACGTAGATCTGGCGGGGGCGGTGGATGCGGGTGTTCTCTTCCAGGTGCTGCTCGTGCCAGTGCGCGATCCAGCCCGGCAGGCGGCCGATGGCGAACATGACCGGGAACATGTTCACCGGGATGTTCAGGGCGCGCAGGATGAGTCCGGAATAGAAGTCCACGTTGGGATAGAGCTTGCGCGACAGGAAATAGTCGTCCTTGAGCGCGATCTCTTCGAGTTCCTGGGCGATGTCCAGGAACGGGTCCGTGATGTGCAGGGTGCTGAGCAGGTTCGTGGCGCATTCCTTCAAAACCCTGGCCCGGGGGTCGAAGTTCTTGTAGACCCGGTGCCCAAAACCCATCAGTCTGAATTCCTTGCGTTTTACCTTCTCGATGCAATCCTTGACCGTGAAATCCCCGTCGCGGATGCCTTCAAGCATCTGCACCACGGCGGAGTTGGCCCCGCCGTGCAGCCGTCCCCACAGGGCGCAGATGCCGGCGGAAACCGAAGCGAAGAGGTTGGCCTCGCTCGATCCGACCATGCGCACCGTGGAACAGGAGCAGTTCTGCTCATGGTCGGCGTGCACCAGCAAAAACTGCGACAGGGCCTTCTGGGCCTCGGGGGTGGGCACGTGCTCCTTGTAGGGCACGGAGAACATCATGTGCAGCAGGTTCTCGCAATAGGAGCGGCTGGGATCGGGATAGATGATGGGCAGACCGGCGGACTTGCGGTAACTGAAGGCCGCGATGGTGCGCACCTTGCTGACCAGCTTGGCCACGGCCTTGCGGAACTCCGCCTCGGTCTGGATGTCGAGCAGGTCGGGGTTGTAGGCGCCCAGGGAATTGATGACCGCCGAAAGGATGGCCATGGGGTGCCCGTTGGGCGGAAACCCTTCGAAGTGGTGCATGAGGTCTTCGTGCAGCAGGGCCGAATCGCCGAGCATGGTGCGGAACGCGGCCCGTTCCTCGCGGGTAGGCAGCTCTCCGAAAACAAGCAGCATGACCGTTTCCACGAAGGAGCTTTGCCGCGCCAGCTGCTCAATGGGATAGCCCCGATACCGCAGAATCCCCTTCTCGCCGTCCACAAAGGTGATGGCGCTGTAACACGAACCGGTATTGGCGTAGCCCTGATCCAGGGTGATGACCCCGGAGCGGGTGCGCAGACAGCTCACGTCCACCGCGACCTCGCCTTCGGTGCCACGCACCACCGGCAGTTCATAGGTCTGGCCGTCAATGGTCAGCGTGGCCGTATCTTTTTCTTGCATATATCCTCCTGTGACCTTCCCCCTCGCCAGGAAAAAGACCAGTCTTGAACACGTCCGCGAGCCCGCCCTTCGCTCACGCGAGGACAGGCTCGTCATCGGAAGAAAATCGTTTAACGGAAATCGATTGGATTATCCAGACGGGAAAATGGCTAGGATTTGGGCTCCCATTCCCACAATGGCAGGCGCATCTCCACCAGTTCCTCTTCGTAATTGTGGGATATCGAGAGGCCGAAACGCTTGGCAAGGCCGATCATGCCCTTGTTGCGCGGCATGGTCTGCCCTTCGAGGTAGCGAGTGCCCCGTCCCTTGCAGTAGCGGATCATCTTTTCAAAGAGCACCGAGCCAAGGCCCGAGCCCTTCATCTCGGAAGCGATGATGATGGCGAACTCGGCGGAGGAATTGTCCGGCTTGGTGGAGGTGCGCACAACGCCCAGGGTTTTGGGCGCACCATCGACATTCTGGGTGGCGATGAAGGCCATTTCACGGTCGTAGTCGATCTGGGTGAATTTGGGCATGTCGCTCAAAACGAAATTCTGGACCAGCCCGAAAAAGCGCAGGCGCAAATCCTCTTCGGGAAGATTGTGAATGAAGTCCAGATGGGCCTGGGCATCCTCGGGGCGGATGGGTCGCAACAGGACCTGCTCGCCGTTCTTGAGGCGCACGCATTCTTCCAGTTCCCGCGGATAGGGGCGGATGGCCAGTCTTTCCGGTCCCGTGACCTGCGAGGGCTCAATCCAGATCCGCGCGCCCAGGGCCAGCACGCCCAGGTCGTCGGCGAAAATGGGGTTCATCTCCAGGGTGGTGATCTGGGGCAGGTCGATGACCATCTGGCTGATCTGGATGAGGGCCAGGCAGATGTCGTCGATGTCGGCCGCGGCCTGACGCCGGGAGCCCTGCAGCAGCTTGTGGATACGGGTGCGGGAAATGAGGTCCTTGGCCAGGCCCATGTTCAGCGGAGGCAGGGTCACGGAATGGTCGTTGATGACTCCGGCGGAAACGCCGCCGTGTCCGAAACGCAGCACCGGGCCGAAGGTCATGTCCGTGAAGACGGAGATGAAAAGCTCGTGCGCCCCCGGCCTGCGGCCCATTTTCTGGACGGTGAAGCCTTCGATGTAGGCGTTGGGAACCTGGGAGTGCACGCGCGCCGACATGTTGGCCGCGGCCTCGAAGACCAGGTCCGGGGTGGTCAGGTCGAGGGCGATGCCGCCGATGTCGAAGGGCTGGGTGATCTGCGGGGAGCGGATCTTGAGCGCCACGGGAAAACCGATTTCCGAGGCCGCCTCCACGGCCTGCATGGCCGATTTGCAGATGCGCGTCTCGACAACGGGCACGCCGTAGGCGGCCAGGACCTGGCGGGATTCGTCCTCGGTGAGGTGGTTGCGGTCCTCTGCCAGTGCGGCCTTGATGATCTCAAGGGCGTGCTCCGTGTCCGGGAAGAAATCCGCCGGCAGGGAATCGGGGGTCTGCATCAGGATCTTCTGGGTGCGCTTGTAGCGCAGCATGTGCAGGTAGGCCATGATGGCCTTGCCCGGGCGGTCGAAGACCGGGATGGAAGCCTCTTCGAAGACCTCCTTGGTGTCCTGCACCGTTTCCTCGCCCAGCCAGTTGGCCAGCACCAGGCAGCGGCTGGTCTTGGCCACCTGGGTCACGGCCTGGGCGATCTCAAGGCTCGACGTGCCCTGGAAAGGCACGTGCAGGATCAGCACGCAACCCACATCCGCCGCCCGCACCAGCACGCTCAGGACCCTGGCGTAGGTGTCGGGGGTGGCGTTGTAGGGCAGGGTCACGGGGTTGTCGGAGCACCGCTCCTGTCCCAGGATCTCCTCCAGCTTGAGCTGGGTCTCCTCGTTGATGGCGGCCAGCTCCCCTCCTCCGTTGATGAGGGTGTCGGCGGCCAAGAGGCCGATGCTCTGTCCGTTGGTCATGATGGCCAGGCCGTTGCCGCGCAGGGGCTTGTAATTGGCCAGGGTGCGGGCGCCCTCGAACAGGGAGTCGATGTCGTCCACGCGCACCATGCCGGCGCGACGGAAGGCGGCGTCGTAGATCTGGTCCTGGTCCAGTTCGGTCAGTTCGCTGGCCGCGTCGCGCAGGTCGCAGGGCAGGCGGCGCGGACGGATGACCAGGATGGGCTTGTTGCGGGCGCTGGCCCGGGTGGCCGACATGAAACGGCGTGCGTCCTGAATGTTTTCCACATATAAGAGGATGGCCTTGGTGGCCGGATCGGAGCCGAGGTAGTCGAGAACGCAGCTGAAATCGACATCGAGCTGGCGGCCCAGGGATATGCAGTGGGAAAAGCCGACGTTGTTGGTGCGGGCCCAGTCCAGAACGGATTCGAACAGGCTGTCGGACTGGGTCACGAAGGCGATGCGTCCTTCCTTGGCTCCCACCCGGGACAGGCTCGCGTTGACCCCGCTGGCCGGGACGATCATGCCCAGGCTGCCTGGTCCGAGCACGCGCATGTCCTTTTCACGCAGCACCGTCCGGATTTTTTCATCCATCAACGCTCGCTCTTTGGCCTCAAGCAGGGCATAACCGGGATCCATGATCAGGGCCACATGGGTGCCGTTGTCGGCAAGTTCGACCAGCCGGTCCGGAATTTCGTGAGCGGGGGAACAGATGATGGCCATGTCCGGCGTAAGCGGCAGGGATGCCACGTCCACATAGGACAGCACGCCGAAAATGGCCTCCTGGGCCCCGGAAACGGGAAGGACAGGTCCGAGGAACTTGCCGGACATGAGGTTGCGCATCAGGATGGCGCTGACAGAATTGGGATCGCGCGAAGCGCCGATGATGGCCAGGGAATTGGGCTTGAACAACAGATCCAGGTGTTTGACGCTCATCGTCCAAAAAGCTCCGTTTACCGACATGAGGGTGGTGGCGTTTCCGTTAACCGCCAATATCAGCCATTTACCAGAAAAGGGGGGAAAACAAAATTCATTTCTTCTACATCCTATTGCCAGAACACGTCCTCGCATGGACGCCGACTACCCAACAGCAAAGGAGGAATCACCATGACACCTGACAATATCCAGAGCCTTCAGCACGAGCAGCGGCTTTTCAATCCCCCCGCCGCCAAGCGGGCCCACATCCCCGACATGGCCACCTACGAAGAACACTACCGCCGCGCCGACCAGGACCCGGAGGGCTATTGGGCCGACCGCGCCAAAGAGCTTCTCACCTGGAGCAAGCCCTGGGACAAGGTCATGGACTGCGATTTCAACATTCCCAAAATCAACTGGTTCGTGAACGGCAAGCTCAATGTCAGCCACAACTGCCTCGACCGCCACGTGGAGAACGGCCTGGGCGACAAGACCGCCATCATCTGGCAGGGCGAGCCCGAGGAAGACGTCCGCCATATCTCCTACCGTGAACTCCTGGCCGATGTGGTCCGCTTCGCCAACATCCTCAAGAAACTGGGCGTCAAGCGCGGCGACCGCGTGGCCCTGTACATGCCCATGGTGCCCGAACTGGCCGTGGCCATGCTGGCCTGCACGCGCATCGGGGCGACCCACTCCATCGTCTTCGCCGGGTTCTCCGCCGCGAGCCTCATGAACCGCATCCAGGACTGCGAGGCCAAGGTGCTGGTCACCGCCGACGCGGTGCTGCGCGCCGGCAAGAAGATCCCGCTCAAGGGCAATGTGGACGAAGCCCTGAAGGACTGCCCCACCGTGACCGGCTGCGTGGTCCTGAAACGGGCCGGCATCGACATCAACATGGTCGAAGGCCGCGACATGTGGTGGCACGACGTGGTGGCCGATCCCAACATCGCCGCCGACTGCCCCTGCGAACCCATGGATTCCGAAGACCTGCTCTTCATTCTCTACACCAGCGGCTCCACGGGCAAGCCCAAAGGCGTCGTGCACACCACCGGCGGCTATCTGACCTACGCGGCCCACTCCACGCAACTGGTCTTCAACCTCCATGACGACGACATCCATTTCTGCACGGCGGACATCGGCTGGATCACCGGGCACACCTACATCGTGTACGGTCCCCTGGCGCTGGGCGTGACCTCGGTCATGTTCGAGGGCGTGCCCTCCTACCCCGACCCGTCCCGCTTCTGGCAGCTGGTGGAAAAATTCAAGATCACGTCCTTCTACACCGCGCCCACGGCCATCAGGGCGCTGATGCGCGACGACGCTGAGTGGACTCGGAAGAACGACCTGTCCTCCCTGCGCGTGCTCGGCAGCGTGGGCGAGCCCATCAATCCCGAAGCCTGGATGTGGTACCACGAGAACATCGGCAAATCCAAGCTGCCCGTGGTCGACACCTGGTGGCAGACGGAAACCGGCGGCATCCTCATCTCCGCCCTGCCCTTCGCCACGCCTTTGAAACCCGGCTCCGCCACGCGGTCCCTGCCCGGCGTGCACGCCCGCATCGTGGACGCCGAAGGCAACCCGACCGCGCCCAACGAAGGTGGCCACCTGGTCATCGAGCGCCCCTGGCCGGGCATGCTGCGCGGCGTGTTCGGCGATCCGGAACGCTTCAGGCAGCAGTACTTCGAACGCTTCCCGGGCCGCTACGAAGCCGGAGACGGCGCGCGCCAGGACGAGGACGGCTACTTCTGGATCATGGGCCGCCTGGACGACGTCATCAACGTCTCCGGACACCGCCTGGGCACGGCCGAGATCGAATCCGCCCTGGTCTCGCACCCGGCCGTGGCCGAGGCCGCCGTGGTCGGCATGCCCCACGACATCAAGGGCCAGGCCATCTACGCCTACGTCACCCTGCGCGCCGACGCGGATGAGTCCGACGAACTCATAAAAGCCCTGCGCAACCATGTGCGCAAGGAAATCGGACCGCTGGCCTCGCCCGAGGTCATCCAGTTCACCGTGGGCCTGCCCAAGACCCGCAGCGGCAAGATCATGCGCCGCGTGCTGCGCAAGATCACCGCCGGCTCCACCGCCATGGAGGATTTCGGCGACACCTCGACCCTGGCCGATCCCTCCGTCATCCAGGACCTGATCGCCGGCCGCCACAACTAACCCCAAGCGCCGGTCTCCCTCCGCGGGCGCGTTCCTCTGGAGCGCGCCCTTTTTCTTGACGTGGATGAAAAATAAGTAAATACATACTTACACGCAAGGAGGGAAATCCATGTCACGTCCAGTCATGAAGCGCGAAACCATCGAAGAGGCGGCCATCCGCCTGTTCGCGACCAAGGGTTTGGCCCGCACCACAATCAAGGATATCGCCGGCGAAGCCGGAGTCACCGAAGGCGCCCTGTACCGCCACTACTCGGGCAAGGAGGAGATGGCCTGGAAACTGTTCAACCGCGAACTGGACCGGTTCACCCGTCTGGTCTCGAAAGTGCTCTTCGACGAGCGCATGCCGTTCAACCTGCGCCTGGGCCTGGCCATCCAGACCATCTACGACTACTACACGTACAACGGCGACCAGTTCGCCTTCATCCTGCTGACGCAGCACGGTTTCCCCGAGGACAAGCTCATAAACCACGAAACCGAGCCCATGGACATGGCCGAGCGTTTCGTGGGTCAGGCCGTGGGCGCGGGTGAGATTCCCCCCTGCGACGCCGACCTGCACGCGGCGCTGCTCATGGGGGCGATCATCCAGCCCCTGGTCCTGCACCGCTACGGCAGGCTCGAACTGACCGCCGACACTCCGGCCCAGGTCACGGCGTCATGCCTGCGCATGCTGGGGCTCTGACGCATGGAAACGCCTACCCGCCGCCTGACCGCAATACGCGGATTCCTGCCCTACCTATGCGTGGTGCTGATCAACGCCATGCTCGACCTCGGGCACAAGATCGTCATCCAGAACACGGTCTTCAAATGCTATGACGGCTCCACGCAGATCGCGCTGACGGCCCTTGTCAACGCCTGCATCCTTTTGCCCTTCATCATGTTCTTCACTCCGGCCGGTTTTTTGGCCGACCGCTTTTCCAAGCACCGCATCATGCGCTGGACCGCAGGGCTGGCCATCCCCCTGACCGTGCTCATCTACGGCAGCTACCTTTTGGGCTGGTTCGAGGCGGCCTTCGCCCTGACGCTCATTCTGGCCGCGCAGTCCGCCTTCTATTCCCCGGCCAAATACGGCTACATCAAGGAAATGGCCGGCAAGGACAACCTGGGCATGGCCAACGGCGTGGTCCAGGCCGTGACCATCGTGGCCATACTGCTGGGCGGGGTGCTCTTTTCCGTGCTCTTCGAGTTCCTCATCGGAGCCGCAACGGCCAAGGAAGACATCCTGAAAGCCATCGCGCCCAGCGGACTGCTCCTGATCGCCGGGGCGGTGGCGCAAACCCTGGTCGCTCTGCGCATTCCCGAGTACAAGCCCGGCGACCCGTCGTTGCGCCTTGACCCGCGTAAGTACGCACGCGGCGAATATCTCAGAAACAACCTTGGAAACATTCGCGGCAACGAGACCATCTGGCTCTGCGTGCTGGGCCTGTCCCTGTTCTGGGCCGTCAACCAGGTTCTCTTCGCCGCTTTCGGCGCGCATTTGAAGGATTTCGCGGGCGTGACCTCCACCGTGGTGGCCCAGGGGCTCCTGGCCATCGGCGGCATCGGCATCATCGCCGGTTCCATCACCGCCGGGCGCTTGTCGAAAACCTATATCGAGACCGGCATCATCCCCCTGGCCGCCCTGGGCATGACGGGCTGCCTGGCCGCCATTCCCGGCATGGGCAACACCGTGACGCTTGGATTCCTCCTGGCGGTCTACGGATTTTTCGGCGGCCTCTACGTGGTGCCCCTGAACGCCCTCATCCAGTTCAACGCCAAGGACTCGGACCTGGGCACGATCCTGGCCGGGAACAATTTTCTGCAGAACGTGTTCATGCTCGTTTTTCTGTGCGCCACGGTGGCCGCGTCCCTGACCGGACTGTCAAGCGCGCCCATCATCCTGACCCTGGCCGCCATCATGGCCCTGGGCTCCATCCACACCCTGCGCAAGCTGCCCCAGTCCCTCATGCGTTTTCTGCTGCGCATCGTCTTTGCCCAGCATTACCGGCTGGCCGTGAGCGGCCTCAACCACATCCCTTCCCAGGGCGGGGTGCTGCTTCTGGGCAACCACACCAGCTGGATCGACTGGGCCGTGCTGCATCTGGCCGTGCCGCGTCCGGTGCGCTTCGTCATGTCGCGCCATTATTACAACCGCTGGTACCTGCGCTGGTTTCTGGATCTGTACCGGGTCATCCCCATATCCTCCGCCGCCAGCAGTTCGGCCCTGCGCAAGATCACCGAAAACCTGCAAGCCGGGGAATGCGTGGCCCTCTTCCCCGAAGGGGCCATCAGCCGCAACGGCCAGCTCGGCGCGTTCAGACGCGGCTATTCCATCCCGGCCACCCAAAGCGGTTGCCCCATCGTCCCCTTCTATCTGCGCGGATTGTGGGGCAGCAGATGGTCCGCCGTGAGCCGGCATTTCCGCCGCAACACCGACGGCGTGCTGACCCGTGACATCAACCTCTGCTTCGGTCCGGCCCTGCCGCCTTCCGCTTCGGCCCAGGAGGTCAAGGACGCCGTGCATCGCCTGTCCATCCTGGCCTGGCAGGATTTCGCCCGCGTCCAGACATCCATCCCCGAAAAATGGCTGCGCGCGGTCAAGCGCGCTCCGGCCCGTCTGGCCGTGGCCGATTCCGGCGCTCATCAACTCACCGCCGAAGAGCTTTTCCTGGCCGCGCTGCGCTTTTCCCGACAGCTCAAGCTTCTGTCCGCCGACGCGGTGGGCATCCTTCTGCCGCCCGGCGTCGAGGGCGCGCTCGCCAACATGGCCGCGCTCCTGGCCGGCAAGACCGTGGTCAACCTTGATCCCGCCCTGCCGGCCCGGGCTTTTGACAGTTGTCTGCGCCAGGCCGGAATCGAGACGATCCTGACCAGCCGTGAACATCTGGAAAATACCGGAGCGCAGGAAAAATGCTGCCACGCCTCCATCCTGCACATGGAGGAGCCGCGATCCCTGTCACAAGGCTCCGTCCTGACCCGGGCCCTGATCCGGCTGCTTCCGGTGCCTCTGCTGTGCTTCATCCTGCCCCTGCGCTTCGAACCCGACGCCACGGCCGCCATCGTCTTCGTGCCCCGGCATGAACCCCTGCCCCTGGGCGTGCGCCTGGGGCATTCGAGCATCATCACCAATGCCCGTCAGGTCGCCTCCCTCTTTCCGCCCCGCGGTGACGACGTGCTCTTGACCGCCATGCCCCTGCACGACTCCCTCGGGCTGACCATGACCATGTTCCTGCCGCTGCTGGAATCCGTGCCCGTGGTTTGCGCCCGCGATCCCAAGGATGTGCGCAGGATGGGACGATTGTGCGTGGATTTCGAATGCACCATGCTCTGCGCGGATCCCGCCATGCTCGAGGCCTACGCCTCCAATCCCGCCCTGCATCCGCTGACGTTCGCCTCGCTGCGCGCCGTGCTGTCCGGGGGCGAGGCCCTGTGCGACGAATGCGTGCAGGCATTCCGGCACAAGTTCGGGCTCATCGTCCACGACGGCTACGGCACCACCGAAACCACCCCGGTGGCGACCATCAACGCCCCCGATGTGCTGAACCCCCTGGACCTGAGCGTGCAGCAGGGCCGCAAACCCGGCACCGTGGGGCTGCCCCTGCCCGGCTCCGCCTTGCGCATCGTTGATCCGAAAACGCTTGCGGACCTGCCCCACGGCGAAACGGGCCTGATCCTCATCGGCGGCACCCAGGTCATGCAGGGCTATCTCGGGCGCGACGACCTGACCGCCGCATCCATCATCGAAACCGACGGCATCCGCTGGTTCGTCACCTCCGACCTGGGCCGCGTGGACGAGGACGGTTTCCTGATGCTGAAAACCAACGGTACGGATAAATTCCGACAAAGCGAATCCGAAAAACCTTGATCTCCACTCCCCCAAGTCTTAGGAGCAAACACTTCCGACTCAACCTTAAAACCTAAAACGTAATCATTATGATAACCATCCGCCTGGAACCCGAAAACCGTGACCTGACCATCGACCGCGCCGCCACCGTCACTCAACTGCTGCACAAGCTCGACCGCAAACCGGGCCGGGCCCTTGTCATCCGCGACGGCGGCCTGCTCACTCCGGACCTGAACCTGAGGGACGGCGACCACATCATCGTGCGCGACGTCGGATCGAGGGGGTAGCGTCATGAAATGCAAACGCTGCCAGGTTCCCGCCGTCGTGGCCCTGCCCAGCCACCACACCGCCTTCTGCAAGGAGTGCTTTCTCGTCTTCGCCCGCCGCCTGGTGGAGCGGGCCATAAAAGAGCACGCCATGTTCACCTTCGACGACCGCATCCTCATCGCCATCTCCGGGGGCAAGGACTCCCTGGCCCTGTCCTGGCAGTTGAAGGAGCTCGGCTACACCATCGAAGGCCTGCACATCGATCTGGGCATCCCCGAATCCTCGCCCATCGCCCGCGCCTACACGGAGCGCTTCTGCGCCGCGAACGGCATCCCGCTGCACGTCATCGAGACGGCCTCTCTCGGGATGGCCATGTGCGACGTCAAAAAACGGATCAAGCGCCCCATCTGTTCGGTCTGCGGCCAGACCAAGCGCTACCTGTTCAACCGCTTCGCCATGGACAACGGCTTCACTGTCCTGGCCACCGGCCACAACCTCGACGACGAGACCTCGCGCCTCTTCGCCAACGTCATGCGCTGGGATGTGGAATTCCTGAGCGATCAGGGACCGGTCATGCCCGCCGAAAAAGGGTTCGCCAAAAAGGTCAAGCCGCTTTTTCGACTGACCGAATTCGAGACCGCCAATCTCTGCTTCCTGGCCGGCATCGACTACGGCTACGCGCCGTGCCCATACAGTTCCAAGGCCAGCTTTCCCATCTACAAGAAACTTCTGGCCGATCTGGAAGACATCCAGCCGGGCCGCAAGATCCGGTTCTACGACGGATTCCTCAAAGACGGCCGTCCGGGCTTCGCCCCGCGCGGCGAGACCAGCGTGGATATCAAGCCCTGCACCACCTGCGGCTACCCGACCTCGGCCGGGGAATGCGGATTCTGCCGATTGAAGGCGACCATGAACGACAACGGATGATGCCGCGTCCGTCAGAATCGGGTAGCCGGGGGAGTCACCTCCCCCTAGCTCCCACACCACCGTACGTACGGTTCCGTATACGGCGGTTCCGGTCCTGTGTTTTGGCTTTCTTTGTCGAGTGGTCCATCCTCTTTGTTCGCG
>Ga0265295_1006408_pt1 | contig 14251 bp, 11 predicted proteins | sample Munlansysbiofilm_FD_192503 | JGI IMG/M metagenome (GOLD analysis project Ga0265295, IMG submission 192503) | Leachate microbial communities from a municipal landfill in Southern Ontario, Canada - Methane capture system biofilm | ecosystem: Engineered > Solid waste > Landfill > Unclassified ... | reverse complement strand
CGACAAGCTCGTTTTTTAATATTCTTTATTCTAAAAAATTCTTACTTTAGGCGTAAAAACTTACGCTTGCCAACTTGCAAAACACCGGCTTTTAATTCGAAGTTGATGTCTTCAATCACTTCACCATTAAATTTGATGCCATTTTGGTCAACCAAGCGTCTGGCATCCCCTCGCGACTGGACCATCCCCTGCGAAACGAGGATATCAATCAAATTATCGCCATCCTTCAAGCTGTATTCGGGCATTTCATCGGGAAGGTTTCCCTGTTGGAACATGGTTACAAATTGCTCCTGAGCTTTCTCTGCGGCTGCCTCGCCATAAAAAACGCGGGTAATTTCTTTTGCCAAAGCCATTTTTGCATCGCGAGGATGTAAGCTATCTTTCGCTAAGCCCTGCTCAAAATTGTGAATTGCTTCCGGCGTCCATTCGGTTGCCAAACGCGCATAAACCGGCATTGCCTTATCGGGAATGCTCATCACCTTGCCATACATGTCTTCTGCGGAGGTATTCAAGGGAATGTGATTGCCCAATGATTTGCTCATACGCACTTCCCCATCCGTACCGGGTAAGATTCCGACCACAATCCCAATATTCGGCTTTTGGCCAAAATAAGTCATTAGTTTTCGCCCGGAAGTCATGATGTTAAACAATTGATCCGAACCGCCAACCTGGACGTCGGTATTCATATGATGAGCATCATACCCTTGCATCAAAGCATAGTAAAACTCATGCAAGTAAATTGGCTCGTTTTTTTCAAAACGATTATGAAAATTATCGCGCGCCAGGAATTGTTGGACCGTAAAATTAGAAGACATATCGACCATATCGCTCAGGGTCAATTTGCTCAGCCATTCATGGTTGTAAAGGATTTCCGTCTTTTCAGGGTCTAAAATTCTAAAGGCTTGCTCGGCATAGGTTCTTCCGTTTTCCATCACTTTTTCGAGGGAAAGCTGAGAACGCAATTTGTCCTTATCAGAAGGGTCGCCAATCATTGCCGTAAAAGAGCCGATAACGAACATCACATGATGCCCAAGCTCTTGGAATTGGCGCAATTTCCGCATGGTTACCGTGTGCCCAAGGTGCAAATCGGTTGAAGTAGGATCGTAGCCACAATAAACACGAAGAGGTTTGCCGGTCTTCTCGGATTCAACCAATCGGGCATGCAGTTCTTTTGCCATATTTTCAGCAATTGTCGCATCGCCATAATCGGAACCTTGCATTAAGTATTCAACTTGTTCGTTAATGTTCATCATGAGCTTTTCTCCATAAATTTAATATTTTAAAATTTTACCATCACTACTACCAGTCAAAGCACTTTGAGAGGCATCAGCAATCTTAAGATTGTAAAAAAAGAGCTTGCAATTGCAAGCTCTTTCCATATTTATTAGTTATTTAAGCTTACTTCTTGCGGCCTAACTTCTCCTCGAGGGCATCAACGAGGGTGGGGTAACCGATTTCCTGCAGTTTATAGGTAACGCGAACGGAAGGTTTGTCGATTTTCATAACACGGGTCATGTCAATCGGGGTTCCGATAACAACCACGTCGACATCAGAAGCGGCAATTGTTGCTTCAAGGTCGCGGATTTGTTTTTCGCCATATCCCATGCTGGGTAAGTCATGACCAAGGTGGGGGAATTTTTCGAAAGTAGCTTTCAAATCACCAACAGCGAATGGTCGTGGGTCAACAATTTCTTTGGCGCCATAGCGTTTGGCTGCATAATAACCAAAGTCGTAGGGTAAATCGCCGTGGGTAACGGTTGGGCCTTCATCAATGGCCAAGACGCGCTTGCCTTTGATCATATCGGGATCTTCAACAAAAATGGGGGATGAAGCTTCGATAACGACGGCGTCGGGGTTAACCTTGGCAATGCTTGCACGAACGGTGTCAATTTGACTGACATCGGCGGTGTCAACTTTATTGATAATAAAGATGTCAGCCATACGCATATTGACTTCAGCGGGGTAGTAGCTAAGTTCGTTACCGGAGCGCAGAGGATCGATGACAGTAATCAAAACGTCGGGTTTGTAGAATGAGAAGTCATTGTTTCCGCCATCCCAGAGGATAACGTCAGCTTCTTTTTCTGCTTCGCGCAAAATGGCTTCATAATCAACGCCGGAATAAATGATTACGCCGGTATCAATATGAGGTTCATATTCTTCGCGCTCTTCAATTGTGCATTCATGCAAATCCAGGTCTGCATAAGTAGCAAAACGCTGAACTTTTTGTTTGACCAAATCACCATAGGGCATTGGATGGCGGATTGCGGCAACCGTGTAACCAAGGCCTTTCAAAACTTCAGCAACGCGGCGGCTGGTTTGGCTCTTGCCGGCACCAGTACGGGTTGCACAAACGGCAACCAACGGTTTGGTGGACTTAACCTGGGTCGCCTTTGTACCCATCAAGCGAAAATCTGCTCCGAGGGAATTGACCAAGGCAGACTTGTGCATTACATATTCATAAGGCACATCGCTATAGGAAAAGACAACTTCATCAACGTCGAACTTTTTAATCAGTTCGGGCAGTTCAGACTCAGGATAAATGTCGATGCCGTTTGGATACAGCTTTCCTGCCAATTCTTTCGGGTACTTGCGACCTTCGATGTTAGGGATTTGTGTAGCGGTGAAAGCTACAACGTCATACGTATCGTTGTCACGAAAATACGTGTTGAAGTTGTGGAAGTCACGGCCTGCAGCTCCCATGATGATAGTACGAATACGACTCATTAGATAGATTCTCCTTTTAATTGGTTCTACTATTTTACATCACTTGTGGGACTTGGATGCCCAGTAATTCTAACACCTTTTCCAGACTTATTTTTGAAACCACAACCAATGCCAGCCGGGATGCCCTGATTGCAGGCTCGGCTTTGATTACCTGGCACTGATTATAGAAATCATTAAAGGCTTTTGCCAGGTCATAAGCATAGGTTGCCAGTCCGGAAGGCTTCATTTCTTTGGCTGCTTTTTGAATTTCATCCGGCAGTTTGGATAATTTTTCAATCAGATTTACTTCGGCAGTTTCAAGTTCATAGCCGAAACCTGGCTTGATTTCTTCATCAGCTGAAGTGGCTTTTTTGAGCAAGCTGTTCGCCCGAACACAGGCATATTGAATGTATGGCGCGGATTGTCCATTAAAATCCAGAGCGCTATCCCAATCGAAAGTAACGATTTTCGTGTTTTCACGGGAAATCATTGGGTATTTAATCGCGCCAAGAGCCACTTTTTGAGCGACGCTCAACATCACTTCCTCGTCCAAGCCGGGGTTCTTTTCTTTGACAACTTCCAAAGCACGTTGGGTTGCTTCACGGACTAAATCATCGAGCAAAACGACCGTTCCATCACGAGAAGACATCACCACATTCCCAGGCAAATTGACAATTTCATAAGCCAGGTGGTGAATGCGCTTCGCCCAATCGTAACCCATCAGCTCCAACAATTTTGCCATTTGCTTCATGTGCAAACTTTGCCGGACGTCGATAACGTAAATGGATTGTTCTAGCTCATATTCCTCAAACTTCATAATTGCCAGGGGTAATTCCTTAGTGGCATAAAGTGAGGTTCCGTCAGAACGCAAAATGACCGCAACCCGATATTCTTCTTTTGTGCCTAAAATGCCATCCAAATCGACAATCACAGGATTTTCAGGCCTGCCATCAGTCGCAATTCCTCTTTCAATCAGCTCATCAACCAATACTTTGCCCGAATCCTCAACATCGCTTTCAAAATAAATCCGTTCAAAATGCTCGCCCAAAAGTTCATAAACCTGAGCAAAACCATCCATCGACCATTGACGGGTTTGCAACCAGAGGTCATGAATGTGCTCGTCTCCGGCATCCCATTTCCCGAAGTATGCGCGAACTTTTTCCTCAAAACCTTCTTCTTCGTGGAAACGTTTGTCCGCTTCGGCATAGAGGTCTGCCATCCAGCGCATCTTGTCAGCAGCGGGTTGCTCACCGGCATGATAATTCTCATAGTTGCACATCCATTTGATGACATGCAAACCAATATCGCCAATGTAATTAGCCCGAATAACACGATTTCCAGCTGCCTCAAGAATGTTGCAAACCGATCCGCCCAAAATGACATTGCGCAAATGACCGACATGCAAAGGCTTGTGCGTGTTCGGGTTGGAGTATTCCACCATGATGGTTTTGCCGTTGGCTTCGCTGTTGCCGTATTTCTGATCTTCTTTGATGATCTTTTCGACCAAGGCTGAGGCATAAATTCCGGTATCAAAATATAGGTTTAGATAGCCTTTAACCGCCTCGGATCGGGTGAAACCTTCAGGCAAGCCAATGATATCTTTCAATTCTTCTGCCAGGGCTTGAGCGTGAAGCGGAACCGGAAGTTTCTTATTCGGGTCTGCCGCAGCCAAGGGGAAAAACGGTGCCGCCATCCCCCATTCACCGGAAAAAGGAATGTTGCGAAATTCAACTTTACCAGTGGGCAAGTTGCGTTGAAGGCAAAAGTCGTCAATTTTTGAGATGATTTGTTTTTTCAGGTCTTCAAACATAGTTTTCCTCTATTTTATCGAAGGGATTATAACATGACAACGGACAGGGGTTAGGGGACAGGGGTTAGTGAGCAGGAAACAGGAAAAAGGAAACAGGAAAACAGAATTAGTGTCTCTTAAATTCTTGTCCGATTTTTTGTTGACGACCCACTCGTCCCCTAATCCCTGACCCCTGCCCCCTAATCAAAGTTTCCCGCTCCCAGCTCCCCGATCCCCGCTCCCTGTCTTAAACCACAACAAAGCGAGGGTGAAAGACCCTCGCCTTATTATTCAGATGATTTCAATAACTACTCTGCGATAGCGTTAAAACGGGCCATCAAGCGAGACTTACGGCGTGCAGCGTTATTTTTATGGATAACACCCTTCTGAGCAGCCTTGTCCAATGCGCGGATTGCCTTCTGAACTTCTTCTTGAGCCAATTCAGTATTTTTGCCGTTAATAGCGGTTTGTGCTTTACGGACATAGGTACGGGCAGAACCACGATAAACACGATTGCGAAGACGTGCCACGCTGTTTTGTTTGTTACGCTTGATTTGAGACTTAATATTAGCCAACTTCTTCCTCCAAACTTACTACTTCATAATTCCAAACAATTATTTTACACTAAATCTGCATTTTGTCCAGAATTTCATATACTCTTTTCGGTAAAATTCAATAAATAAACCTCAACAAAAGTGATTTTAACTTCTGTTGACTGAATAAAAGCTAATTATACAACATTGCCGACTCATTCACAAGTGCTTTAATGGTATCATAAACTTAACTCAGGTCAGTCAGGTGCGCGCGCTTGTAAAAGTGAGGAAAGTCCGTACACCACAGAGCAGAATGCCAGGTAATCCCTGGGAGGGCGTAAGCTTTCGGATCGGGCCACAGAAACATACCGCTCGCAAGAGTAAGGTTGAAAAGGTGGTGTAAGAGACCACCGCATTGCCGGTAACGGTTTTTGGCAAGGTAACCCCCATTCGGTGCAAGGTCAAACAGGAAAAAGAGCCTGCTCGGCTCGTCTGATTTCCGGGTAGACCGCATGAGGTGGCTGGTGACAGTCATTCGAGATAGATGCGCATCCGCGACAAAATACGGCTTATCGGTTGGCCTGAGTTATTGAATTTTACTTAGGGGATGTGGCTTCGTTCTCCATTTTGCCTGTCAACTTTTTGACCAACCGGTCTTTCCGAATTACCAAAAAAGCCAAAATCAATAAAAGCAATCCCCCAGCGTCAAAGATAATAAAACGCATAATGGAGCCTCTCAAGATCTCATGTTCCAAAGGAATCGATTGCAATAAGAAACTTTCCCCAATTAATCCAATCATCTGCATCAAAATTGCCTGAATTAAGGACATACGGTGAACAACTGGCTGGGCGAGGGCAAAAAAGTATGGCACTTGCCACATCAAGAAAAGAATGCCATAACCAATCACAACCACCCTGCCAACTTCCCCACTCAATTCATAACCGCCCTTATACAAATCTGGTCTGACAATAAAATCAACCGCACAAAAGATATTGATAAGCAAAACAACGAAAATCAAAAACTGAGCAATCCTGAGTCTCAGTTTTGGCTTGTCTTTCATCTCAAAATTTCCTTCGAAACAACCCCTTGTTGCACTTTCCAAACTTCGTGATTCGCCAAAAAGAGGGGGTCAAACATTTCCTGGTCAGTCGTGGTAACAAAAGCCTGTTCAACTTTATCCAATAAGCTCAACAGCGCCTTTCTTCTCAATGGATCCAGCTCCGCCATGACTTCATCCAGCAACAAAACCGGCCATTCACCGCTGCGTTTCTTCATCAAATCCACTTCAGCAAATTTCAGTGAAAGCAAAGCAGTGCGAATTTGACCCCGTGAGCCAAAACTGCCCAAATCGATTTGGTTGGCTAAAAAGCGTAATTCATCCTTATGGGGTCCCAAACCGGTTGACCCACGGCGGATATCATTCGTCCGACGATTAATTAGCTCCACCAAAAATCCGGTTTCAATTTCTTTCACATCCAGCGCATTGACGTCCAGCGGAGGAAGATTCGCCAAGTCAGCCTGACTAATTCCGCTGGAAAGTGGATTATAAGAAGGTTGATAATCCAAACGAAAAACTTCTTTTCCTTCGGTCAATTGAGCGTGGCTTTCCCTTGCCAAAGCGGACAATTCCGCCACTAAACCAAGCCGTCCCTTAATCAACCAGGCGCCATGCTCAGCCAGCATCGAGTCCCAATAATCGAGTTGATCGGGAGGACCGCCCACTTCGCCCAATGTTTTGAGCAAAGCGTTTCGCTTGACCATCAGATTGTTATATTTGCTCAGGTGTTTCGAATATCCCGGCTCAATTTGGCAAAGCACCTCATCAAAATAACGTCTCCGTTCCGAAGGACCGCCCTCAAAAATTTTTGACATTTGAGGTAAATAAGCAACTGCATTAAACTGCCCGTACAAGTCCCTAAAGCGGCGGTTAACCCCGTTCAACAACGCTTCTTTGCGCAAGCGAAATTTCCCCGGTTCACCGTTTGCTTCCAAAATTAGGCGTACTTCCAAAACATGCTTCTTGCCCCCACGCTCAAACTCACCAACTATGCGCCCGACTTTCAAAGGTTCTTCTTCTGGCAGGTTGAAATTAATCAATTCACGGTCGTTGTTTGTGCTAATTGAGGTAAAAAGCGCCAGGAAAGCGGCCGCTTCCAAAATTGTGGTCTTGCCCTGAGCATTGGCACCATGAAATAAAATCACCCGCCTGGGGAAATCAAGCTCCAGGCGGGAAAAAACGCGAAAATTAGTCAGCGAAAGACGGCTAAGCTGCATCAAGGTCAGCGAGGATTTCATCCTCGATTTCAGGTTCCGGTTCAAAAACTTCACTTGCCCGGTCTGTGTACAAAATCCCGTCCAAATGGTCGATTTCATGTTGAATGATGCGTGCCATCCAGCCCGATTCTTTGACTTTTTGCGGTTTCCCGAAGCGATTCAAAGCCTTCACCGCAATCGATTCATGTCTTTCAACATTTCCGACGAGACCGGGAATTGAAAGGCAACCCTCGATTCCTTCCACCATCTCCTCAGAACGCTCAACAATTTCAGGATTAATCAAAACATAGCGCTTTGGTTTTGGCTTTGTGGCGTTTTCATCCTCTTCATCCACTTCTTTAGCATATTCGACAACCAACAAGCGAATCGATTGCCCAATCTGGGGCGCAGCCAAACCGACACCCGGTGCATCACGCATAGTGTCCAGCATGTCGTCAATTAAATTCTGTAAGTTTTTATCAAACCTTTTCACCGGTTTTGCTTTTTGACGCAGAATCGGGGCAGGCAATGTAACAATATCTAACAATCCCATTTATTCTCCAATATTTTTATATCGTAATTATTTTACTCTATGAGCGTGGTGGTTTCAAAGGTAAGGTAGGGTCTTGACTGGAGATTAAATCCGCCGTTTCGTCTTGGTAGACTTTAAACCATTGGGCAATTCTTTCCTGATCCAGAGTTTTTTGGTGCAAATCGCGCTCTATGGCATGATTCCCCATTTTGGCGAAAATGTCTTGTTGAACCCTCGATGGCTGATAAACATCATTAAAAGTCAACTGAGTATTGCCAACCGAGATAAAGACGGTGCCGAAATTAAAGAGCATTGCAAAAATTCCCCTGCGCTCAAATTCAATGCTGAGAATATTTTCCAGGGGAGCAGTCCGACGAGATTCCCTGCCGAAAGGTTTTCGGTCAAGGTCAATAATTTGGCTGGACGTGAGCTGAAAGACATCATTTCGCCAATCGGCATATTGGTAAAACAGCAGCAAAAGGCAAACTATCAGGACGCTAATCGCTAAAACCAGTGACATGTTGTAGTCCAAAGAGGTAATATTCCGCGTTATCACGGCAATTAGGAATCCGGCAGCCAGCAGGATTCCCAAAAGAGGCAAGATCGTTTTCTTCAAAAGGACAAACCAGTGTTTCCGGTAGGTAATGGTGCCCGCAGAATCAAAGCGGACCTTCAAAAAGTCGCTAAAAAGCCAATTAAAAAAGCTCATTTCCTCTCGGCGAAGTTCATTGTCAATTCCGTATTGCTCTTCAATCTCTTTCGAACTGACTTCTTCAGCCGGTTTTCCAAACTTTTCGCGTAGAGCCTTGCGAATTTCTTTGGCGTCCAGTTCAAAATCGCTTTGTTTGGTTTTCGCCCAAAAGTTTTCAACCAATTTGGCAATTGTCTGTGCATGGGCAATCCGTTCAAAACGAACATCTCCATAATAGGTACGCACAAGCAAATCAGAATAACCGAAAAATGCTCCGGCGTGATTGGTAGCAATGCCAACCGAAATCAATGTTCCCAGAGGAGCCTCTTGCCTGCTCTCATAGAAGCCGGAAACACGCTCCACCCAAACCATTCGCTTTGAGGTAATCAGGTAGAAATCATTTGCCCAGTTGTTGATGTTCCAGGCAAGCCAGATTCCGCAAACAAAAAAGGCGAAAAGCATCCCGATAATTACCCAAGTTTGGATTTGAGCTTGCCAAAATGTCAGAGCGATGATGACTGCAATAAAAACTAAAAGCGGTGGCAAAACCGCCCCCAATAAAAAAATCGGGTGCTTTCTGGTAATCAGGCTGACTCTTTCATCACCTTCCAACCAAGGCAAATATAGTCGCCCGACCAATTCCTGGCTATTGGCTAAAACCATCAATGTCTCTGCGAATTCCGGACGTTCTTTGCCTAATTGAGCAATGATTTCCCCCGGAATAAACCAAACCCGGCTGTTTTTCTGAGCCCGAACAGTTTCTGACCTGCAAAATTTAGCCTTACTTGATTCTAAACCAATCAGATCTCCCCTTTGGTAGCGATTTTTGATGATTCCTTCCCGGTCAAATCCAACTAATTTGCCGGATTCAACCAGGAAGAGTCCATCAATTTCCTCGCCTTCTTCGAATAAATCCTCATCATCGGGAAGTTCGACTTCAACCAAAACTTCAGCGATACCGGGCAGGTCCTCATCTGCTAAAGCGCTAAACAGAGCACTTTCGCGGATTAATCGGGTGAGAGATTCATTCGAAGCAGGCATCTATTTCATTTTTCTAAGCTTGTTCATCCTGAGCGATTTCTTCCATTGGCACAGAAGCATCGTCACTATGATCGAGAGTGAAAACCAACTCGGATTTATCATCCTCTTTGCTCACTCGGACAACATCGCCGGCTTTAAACTCGCCTTCCAGTAATTTGATCGCAAGTTTGCTCTCAACAAATTTCTGCAAAGTTCGCTGCAAAGGTCTGGCACCCATCATCGGGTCATATCCTTGCTCTGCCAGCCAGCGTCTGGCGCTTTCATCAATAACCAGTCGAACGCCATAATTGCTCAAACGGCCATAAATTTCATTGACCTGCAAGTCGACAATCTTCGCCACATCATCCTTCGAAAGCGATGTAAAAGTGATGATATCGTCAATTCGGTTCAAAAATTCCGGTCGGAAGGCATCTTTCAGAGCTTTTTCGATTTTTTCCTGAGAATCCTTAACTTCAGGAGAATCGTCGTTATCTGCCAGGAAACCAAGCGCGCCACCTTTTCGGATATACTCCGTGCCGAGGTTGCTGGTCATAATCAAGACTGTATTCCTAAAGTCAACCAATCTGCCCTGTCCATCGGTCAAACGACCGTCATCAAGAATCTGCAAAAGAGCATTCCAAACTTCAGGATGGGCTTTCTCGATTTCATCGAAGAGGACTACCCGATAAGGGCGCCTGCGAACGGCTTCGGTCAATTGCCCGCCTTCTTCATAGCCAACGTATCCCGGAGGAGCACCAAAGAGGCGTGAGGCGGTGTGTTGCTCACGATACTCGCTCATGTCCAGGCGGACCATAGCGTCTTCATCATCAAACAAAAATTCTGCCAAGGCTTTTGCCAGTTCGGTCTTACCAACACCGGAAGGTCCAATAAAAATGAAGGAACCAATCGGCCGGTTCGGATCTTTCAAACCGGAACGAGCACGCCGGATGGCATCTGAGACGGCTTTAATTGCCTCATCCTGACCAATAATTCGCTCATGCAAACGTTCTTCCATCTGAAGCAATTTTCGAGATTCTGACTCAAGCAATTGCGTTACGGGAATGCCGGTCCATTGATTAATCACATCTGCGATATCATCGGAATCGACAACATCGTCCAGTTTATTTTCAGCCTCCCAACGAGACTGACGCTCCTTGAAAGATTCTTCCAATTGCAAACGTTGTGCCTTAAGTTTGACCGCCAGTTCATATTCACGGTCAAGGCTCGCCTTTTCTTCTTCACTCAAAAGCCGTTCGATTTCCTTTCGATCTTGTTTAAGATCTTCAGGCAAAGAATACAAAGCTACGCGCAGTTTCGCCGCGGCTTCATCCATCAAGTCAATAGCCTTATCAGGCAATTTCCTGCCGGTCATATAACGTGACGAAAGTCTGGCAGCCGACTCCAAAGCCTCATCCGAGAGTTTGACTTTGTGGTGAGCTTCATAGCGGTCGCGTAAGCTTTTGAGCATACGAACGGTATCTTCAATGCTTGGCTCTTCAACATAAATCGGCGCAAAACGTCGTTCAAGTGCGGCATCTTTTTCAATATACTTGTGATATTCGTCATTTGTCGTCGCGCCAATACATTGCAAGTCGCCACGAGCTAAAGCAGGCTTGAGCATGTTAGAGGCATCCATCGTGCCCTGGGCTGCACCGGCACCAACGACATTATGTAATTCGTCGATAAAGAGAATTACTTCGCCGTCAGATTCCTGAATTTCTTCAATCGAATTTTTGAGCCTTTCCTCAAATTCACCTCTAAAGCGAGTTCCGGCAACCATTGCACCTAAATCAAGCGAGTAAACCAATTTATTCGCTAAAATTTCCGGTACTTCGTCATTGGCAATTTTTTGGGCTAAACCTTCAACGATGGCGGTTTTACCAACGCCAGCTTCACCAATCAAAACCGGGTTATTTTTCGTTCGGCGCGAAAGGACCTGAATCAGACGCATAATTTCGGGTTCACGACCATACACCGGGTCGAGCTTGCCATCGCGCGCGGCCTGGGTTAGGTTTCGGGAGTATTTCTCTAAGGTCTTATAGGAACTCTCAAATTTTCCCTTTTTGCCTCCTGTACGCGTACCCCCACGCAACTCTTCGATTGTTGCTAAAACAACACTGCGATTCAGCCCGAATTCCTCGAGCATTCGCGAAAGTTGCGTATTCTTTTCAGCCAGGATGGCTAAAAAGAGGTGTTCAGTCGAGATATATTCATCGCCCATTCGCGTTGCTTCGGTCTTTGCCAAATCAACAACCATCTTAACCCGGGGGGTTAAAAAGACTTGCCCTGTCGGTCCGCCGAAGATATTCGCTTTCGCAGTATTTCGCAAAATGTTATCCAGGCGATCTACAATATCACCGGGAACAACATTCATGGCTTCCAGAATTTGGCTGACAAAACCCTCCGGTTGTTCAATTAAAGCGAGAAGGATATGCTCAGAGTCAACCTGATTATGGCCGTAGCGCTGAATAATCTCTGCCGCTCTCGCCGCGGCATCTTGCGCTCTCTCTGAAAATTTATCAAAACGCATCATAGTGTTTTTTCCTCTGTTTTTCCTGTGTTAAACAGCTTTAGATAGCTGTTGCAACTAATGTTCCAGACGTAGTTTACGGGATAGCTATTAGAAATAAATTAATTCTACTGAATTTGGTGAAAAAAACCCCGGAAATTCAGAATTTCCGGGGTCGTTTTTTGCTAAGGTTTTGAAAACTCAAACCTCCAGGGACCTTGAACCAAGCCACTCCCTGCTTCTACAACCAAAGCCTGAAGAGCTGATTGCGCCCCTTGGTCTGAGGCGAAGCCGGAAGCCTCCGAGATTACCGGCTGACCGGCAGAACATTCAAGTGCAAGCCCCGGATATGTTTCATTCAATACTGCCTGCATATAAGGCAGCCGATATGGTGTACAATCGCTCGTTTCCCAGGTTTGTGTTGAAAGTTCGATTACCTCAAATTCAAGGAGTTTGCCTGACAAATCACTTGGGATATCCTGAAAGACAATTTCATCAATTTGATATGTGGCATCGGGTTTTGTTTCCAGACAGCGTTCAATTTCATTGTACACAGGTTGATATAAACAATAGCTGTTGAGGTCTTTTTGGTAGAGTCTCTCATAAAACTGGGTGCTTGCGGTGTTGTAATGGCTCTCACCGCCCTCAACAGAAAGACCCACCTTGCTGACATACCAATTTCGCCAGTCCTGAAGGGGGAATTTCACTCTAAGCGTCAGTTCATTTCCTGTTTGAGAAACATGAATCACCTCAAGCGTCAAATCGGATTCCTTCGCCTGAAGCGGCTCATTAATCCAGTTTGACATAATTAGCAAATCGCTCAAATCGGGTGTTGGGGTTGGTTCTTTTGGCTTGCTGCAAGCAGAAAGCAAGTTTATCACTATGAAAAGTGTAACTATCAGGTAAATTTTCTTGTTTCGCATTCTAATTCCTTTCTCGTCACCATTACTTGATGGTTCGGAAACGGTTTCTCTCTTTATACCCTATTTTTGAATATCTGATTTCAGGGTTTATTTCAAGAAATTATAGTATCAACATTGCATCACCAAAAGAGAAAAAGCGATAATTCTTTTCTTTGGCAACTTCATAGGCTTGCGTTATTTTTTCTTTACCGGCAAAAGCACTTACCAACATCAACAATGTCGATTTCGGTAAATGGAAATTGGTAATCATCAGATCGACACATTTAAACTTATAGCCGGGGATGATAAACAAGCCAGTCTCGCCCTCAAAAGCTTCGCATACCCCGCTTTGGGAAGCGCTTTCAAGCGTCCTAACACTGGTTGTACCAACCGCAATCACCCGACCGCCATTGGCTTTCGTCTCACGAATCATGGTTGCAACCTCTTCGCTCAAACTGCACCATTCCTTGTGAATCAGATGCTCTTCAGCGTTTTCTTCCGTAACCGGAGCAAAGGTATCCAAACCGACTTTAAGTTCAATCTTCGCCAGTTTTATCCCTTTGGCTTCAATTTTTGCCAATAATTCCGGCGTAAAGTGCAAACCGGCTGTAGGTGCAGCTGCAGAACCCGGTTTATGGTTATAAACCGTTTGATAGCGTTCCGGATTCCCGGCATAACTGTGAATATAAGGTGGTAAGGGAGTATGCCCGGCTGCCTCAAAAAAGTTTTCAATCGGTTCAACAAAACGCACAAGTCGCTTGGAACCGTCCAAAACTTTGACAACTTCGCCTAAAGGACCTTTTTCAATCGCGAATTTTCGCCCTTCTTTCATGCCACTGCCCCCGACCAAGCACTCCCAGTCGAAGTCATTCACTTTATTCAGCAGCAAAATTTCAATTCTGCCACTTCCCGGCAGTTTGCTTCCAAATAGTCGGGCTGGAATAACACGGGTCTCATTGACAACCAAAAGGTCTCCCGGCTTCAAATAGTCAATAATGTCGTAAAAATGTCGGTCTTCAAGTTCACCGCTCATTCGGTCCAATACCAAAAGTTTGGAGTGGTCCCGCGGTTCAGCCGGAAACTGAGCAATAAAATGCTCAGGCAAATCGTAATAAAATTCTTCAGTTTTCATTCTTCAAATAAGCTTGCTTGTGAATTGGTTTTTGGTTGAAAAACCCGGTCAAAATGTTGATAAGCCAGTTGAGTGGCAACCCGCCCCTGGGCAGTTCGGTCGAGGAAGCCCAGCTGTAAAAGATATGGCTCGACCACATCCATGATTGTTTCAGATTCCTCACTAACCGATGCCGCAATTGTGTTC
>Ga0265295_1006407_pt1 | contig 14259 bp, 11 predicted proteins | sample Munlansysbiofilm_FD_192503 | JGI IMG/M metagenome (GOLD analysis project Ga0265295, IMG submission 192503) | Leachate microbial communities from a municipal landfill in Southern Ontario, Canada - Methane capture system biofilm | ecosystem: Engineered > Solid waste > Landfill > Unclassified ... | reverse complement strand
GGCCAATGTTCCCGACCTTCTATATCAATTTACCCGCAGGCCGGATGGATCTTATTACGTTCCCATAGCTTCGGAAGGGATCATAAATATTTTCGGTTGCCGGCCGGAAGATGTGGCAGATAATTTTGACGCCATATCCCGTGTCCTGCACCCTGACGATGCGGAACGGGTGGTTGCTGATATTGAACATTCCGCTCAACACCTGACTTATTTTACCTGTGAATTTAGAGTGCTGATCCCGGGCAGACCCGTTCAGTGGATTCTGTCCCGTTCTACACCTGAGAAATTACCGGATGGCAGTGTGACGTGGTATGGCTTCAATGTGAATATAACCGAACGCAAAAGAAGTGAAGAAGCACTGCGCCTGAGTGAAAAACATAGTGCCTTTCTGGCTCAAACCGCAACTGAACTGGTTGAATTTACATCCATACAGGAAATATACAGATACACTGTTCAGAAGCTATACGAACTACTTGAAGGCCATACAATAATCACCCTGGTGGAATACAATCAGAGTGAAAATCGCTGGAAAATGCAACAGGTAGAAGGTGTTGGGAAAAAAAGTGCTGCCCTGTCCCGGACCCTCGGCTTTGACCTCAAAAACCTGGAGGGAGATATATCTACAAAATATTACGAAAAAATAATAAGTGGCAAGGTCGTAGAATTTGATTTGGATTTTCCGGGCTTTTTTAACAACCGACTAACGGCGGCCATTGGTGACGCTGTTAAAAAAATCTTCTCTGTTGAAAAAATTTACTGTATAGCCTTTCAACAAGACGATCAGATACTCGGCAATATCACTTTTAGCAAAAACAAGAAAACCGCGGCGATCAATACCCAATGGATTGAAGCATTTGTTCAGCAAGTTTCCACAATCATTAAAAAACTAAAAGCAGAAGAAAGAATCAGGGAGAAAGATCTTCAATTCCGGAAACTCTCGGCCAATGTTCCCGACCTTCTATATCAATTTACCCGCAGGCCGGATGGATCTTATTACGTTCCCATAGCTTCGGAAGGGATCATAAATATTTTCGGTTGCCGGCCGGAAGATGTGGCAGATAATTTTAACGCCATATCCCGTGTCCTGCACCCTGACGATGCGGAACGGGTAATCGCTGACATTGAATATTCCGCCAAACACCTGACCTATTTCACCTGTGAATTCCGGGTCTTGATCCCGGGTAGACCCGTTCAGTGGATTCTGTCCCGTTCTACACCTGAGAAATTACCGGATGGCAGTGTTACCTGGTATGGTTTCAACGCAAATATTACCGAACGCAAGCAGTCAGAGGAAGCGCTCAAGGAAAGGGAAACAGGTTTGAGGGAAGCACAACGGTTGGCCAACATCGGCAATTGGTCGTGGAATCTTAAGACCAATGAACTTTATCTGTCGGATGAAATGTACCATATCATTGGTATGGAGAAAAATGCGGAAGCATTGGATATTAGCAGTCACCAAAAGTATTATACCGAAGAAAGCTGGGAGAAGTTCAATGAAGCCATAAATACAGCGATAAGGTCGGGCGAATCCTATGAAATTGAATTGGAAGTGGTTCGTGCCAATGGCGCTAACCGGGAAGCGGTAGCCAGAGGAGAAGTCTTTTATGATTCTGATAATAAAGTTGAACAAATTTCAGGGACTTTGCAGGACATTACTTCACGCAAACGGGCAGAAATGATCAAACAGTTGCAATACAACATTGCCCTGGCAACTATTACCACAAGAAACTTATCCGATCTGGTAGAATCCATTAAGACAGAACTGAACAAGATCATTGATACAACAAATCTTTTTATTGCTCTGTACAATGAAGAAACAGGGATGATCCATGCACCCTTTTTTCAAGATGAGAAGGATAACTTTCGGGAATGGAACGCTGAAAAATCATTGACAGGTTATCTGATCAAAAACAACCGGTCATTGCTGTTGCACAAGAATGAAATTTTGCGCTTGCATAAAAAGGGTATTATTGATCTGAGGGGAACCATGCCCGAGGTCTGGATGGGTGTGCCGTTGAGGGTGGAGGACAAAATTCTTGGAGCGGTTGTATTTCAGGACTATAATACTCCTGAATTTTTTGATCGATCCAGTCTTGAGATACTGGAACTGGCAGCCCATGAATTAAGTCTGTTTATTGACCGGCAAAATGCAGAGGATAAAGCCAATAAACTCTCCAGGGCCGTTGAACAAAGTTCGGTCGCTGTGGTAATCACCAACAGGGAAGGAAATATTGAATATATCAATCCATTCTTTACCGAATTAACAGGCTATAGTTTTGATGAAGTTAAAGGTAGAAAATCAAATATCCTTAAATCGGGACATCAGGACAATGAGTTCTACCAGAAGCTCTGGGAAGTCATTCTTTCGGGAAATGATTGGGAAGGAGAATTTTTAAATAAAAAGAAATCAGGTGAATTGTATTGGTCAAAGGCAACCATATCTCCCATATTGAACAGTGAAGGAATCATTACGAACTTTATCAGTATTCATGAAGACATCACGGAAAGGAAAAAAATGGTTGAAGATTTGATTGATGCAAAGGAAAAAGCTCAGCAGAGCGACCGTTTGAAATCAGCCTTCCTGGCCAACATGAGCCACGAAATACGCACTCCCATGAACGGGATATTGGGTTTTTTGGAATTATTGAGCGAACCCGATCTTGGTGAAGATGTGAAAGCCGGTTATTTAGATATTGTTAAAAAGAGCGGACTAAGGCTTTTGAATACAATTAACGATATTATTGAAATATCAAAAATCGAATCGGGCGACATGATGGTGTCCATGCAAGAGATTAACCTGACGCACTTTTTAACATACTATTATGATTTCTTTTTACCCCAGGCAAAAGGAAAAGGCTTGCAGCTTGAATTCGTCCCGTGCAAGAGTAACCCGGGTACCATTGTTTCTGATAACAGCAAATTGGATTCCATCCTGACCAACCTGATTAAGAATGCCATTAAATTTACAGATAAGGGCAAGATTGAATTCGGGTGTGAACAAAAAGACAAGAAAACCTTGCTCTTTTATGTAAAAGACACCGGCAGAGGCATTCATCCGGACAAGATCGACCTGGTTTTTGAACGGTTCATGCAGGCCGACAATCTTAATACACGTGTTTATGAAGGAGCCGGACTGGGCCTTTCCATCACTAAAGCTTATGTAGAATACCTGGGTGGAAAAATATGGGTGGAATCCGAGCCCGGAAAAGGCAGTTCTTTTTTCTTTACCCTGCCAATCGTTGAAAATGAACATGCAACATCTGTTGTAACGCGGAATCAGGAAGACAGGTCCGCACCGTTACCTGAAAAACTGAAATTGCTTATTGCAGAAGACGATACGATTAGCTTTATGTTTCTGGAGGCCATTTTAAAAACGTGTCAATTTGAAATAACAAGGTGTGTAACCGGACTGGAAGCGGTTCAATATTGCCGGTCAAATCCCGATATAGATCTCATTTTAATGGACATTGGAATGCCGGTCATGGATGGTTATGAAGCAACCCGTCGTATAAGGGAGTTCAATAAAAATGTAGTCATTATAGCTCAAACAGCTTTTGCCATTTCCAACGACAGTTTAAAAGTTAAGGAAGCAGGCTGCAATGATTACCTCCCGAAACCAATAAACAAAGAGCATTTGTTTGCATTAATTCAAAAGTATTTCAATACATAAGATACTCCCAGAGCGGACCGCGTTTTTTCTTGGCCCGGAACCGGTCAATGACCTCCTGTGACCCGAATCCCGGAAAGATCCATCGTTGACCGCAGGCCAGGGCGCGTTCTTTTATTGAGCTGATATCCAAATTTTTGGAAAGGTAATACACGGGCTTCAGCAGGTCGTCGGATGGTTTGATCACTCCTTCCTGCAATGCAATCCGGTACAGCCTGGTGCGCGGGTAGATGCGCATTCCCACAAAGGGAAAGAACAAGGTTAAGCCGAGTTCGCGGGAACGTTCAAAAGTCTGGTCCAGCGTCTGGTCCGTCTCCCCGTAACCTCCCAGGATCATGAAATGCGCATGAAAAATGCCCAGTTGGGAGGCGTTCAGGCTTTGTTGCTTTATATCTGAAAAACGGAAACTTTTGTTGTAATTCTCCAGCTGAATGTCCGAGAGGGAATCGGTGCCCCATTCAATGTGCTTCAGGCCGGCTTTCTGGTACAATTCCAGATCCTGGTACGTCAGGTTGTACGGTGTGAAGTAGGCCCCCCATTTTACCTGCACTTTGCTTTCTATCAGCCGGTTAGAAAGTTCCCGGTTGTATTCCCGGTGGATGTTGAAAACCGAATCTGTAAAGAAAAGATAATTAACACCCTTGCTGTAATAAAGTTCTTTGATGTTTTCCACTACCGATACGGGGTCCAGCAAACGGACGCGGGGACCCTCAATGTTGGGATAACTGCAATAAATACATCCGTAGGGACAGCCTCTTTTTGTCTGGATGTTCAGCATCCCGCTCTTATCAAAATAGAAATGAGCCGTGTCCGGCTCAACATGAAAAGCTAATGAAGAAATGTATTGTTTGTGTTGGTTGATCCCCACGCTGCCGTCATCTTTGCGGTAAACCAGACCGTCAATGCCCGTAGGATCTTTCTTGTTTTCCAAAGCCGAGATGAGTTTGCAGATGCTCTCTTCGCCTTCCCCCTGAATGCCCCAATCCGGGCCGAGATCGTTGAACAGCACATCGGGAAAAACCGAGAAGCCCGAGCCGCCCATCAGCACAACGGCACTGCTGTTCTTCCGGATGGTCTGCATCACTTCCCTGTAGTGGTCAACAAAGCAGTACTGCTCGTAATAATTGGTATCGTCCACATTCCGGAGCGAAACACCAATGTAATCAAAGTTACCCTGTCGTAAGAACAGTGCCAGGTCAGCGTGGCCACCCAGGTTGAAATCAAAGATATCCAATTGCCAGGCGGGCATCTTTTCCTTCAGATATGTCGCAATATAGGAGATTCCGATGGGGTATATGGGGTAGGGATCCTGGTAATCGTTGGCAGAGATCAGTGCAATTTTCTTCATACAAAGCAAAGATACTTCATTTAATTCTTTTTTTGCTTAAATTTAAACGATCAAAAACATACTAATGCAAAGCTATGACGTATTGATTATTGGAGGAGGCCCGGCCGGAGCCATGACAGGTATTGAGCTCCAAAAAAAAGGTTTCAGCACGTGCATTATTGACAAGGCAAGCTTTCCCCGCACCAAATTGTGCGGAGGTCTGTTGACGCAAAAATCCATGGACCTGGTTACACGTCACTGTCCGGGTCTGGACCCTGAAGATTTCATAGTGGAGCGGGCCCATACCGTTGATTTTTATTATGAAGGGAAACAGGTTAACCGGTTTCATACCAATGCGGTTTACTACCTGACCGAGCGTATGCTCTTTGATGACCGGCTGATCCGTTATTACCTGGAACATGGCGGGAAGATCATGCAACATATTGCCATTAAGCAGGGGGATATCCACTTCCGGGATAACGCAATAACCATAGATTCGAAAAAAGTCGGTTATACCTACCTTGTGGGAGCCGACGGCTGTAGCGGGGTATTGTCGAAAACCGCACACATAAGAAGACACGACTATTTATGTCTGGAAGGAAATCTGCCCAGGGATCCGGACAAAGAAAAGGAACTTCGGATCTATTTTGGTGTGGCAAAAAAAGGATACGGCTGGTATTTTCCCAAGAAAGAACATTATTGCACCGGAATGGGTGGAATAGGATCGGGAAGTACCCTCCGGGATCAGGCCAACCGGTTCTTCAATCAGGTAAGTGACCTTCCGGTCCAACAGGTCAAAGGTGCCTTTATCCCTTCCGGGAAACGCCTTAAAGCCCGGCATATTCCCAACAATGTCCTTCCCGTGGGCGATGCGGCAGGTTTCGCAGATCCGGTGACCGGGGAAGGCATTTATTACGCCATGCGTTCCGGGTTGCTGGCTGCCCACGCCATTGATGCCTCGGCAAAAAACAAGAAAAGGAACGCATTACGCCTTTACAACAAAGATGCACGGACCATCCGCAAAAACATCCGGGCGGCTCTTTTCTGGCAAAAGATCCTGTATTATCCGCCCGTTTTCCGGGCATTCATGAAACACCTGCAGACGCACAAAAATTTTGCCTTCTTTTACCTGGAAAAAGTCATTGCCACCGGGGAATTCAATTACCGGAACTTCGTTCGGGTATATTTCTCACGCCGTAACAGGACGTTTCTTCCCTGAAAGACCGGCATATAAAATCCTTGAACGCATATTTCCCTTACTGGGCTTATCTTTCTGTAAATTAGTGAAAAACAACCGTCAAATAATTGAGAATTCATCTGGAAAATTGAAGAATATTTGTTAAATTTGATAAAATTATACCAGCATTGGGCGATAAACTTCGCACAGCGGGAATTACCAGTACCAACAAGCTTCTGGCCGGAACAAAAACAAAGACACAAAGACAGAAGATAGCTGAGGCTGCCGGGGTGGATTCAGTACCCGAACTGGCACAAAGAAATGCCGAAAACCTCACAAAAAAAATGGCAGAGGTCAATAAAGCCAGGAACCTGACCCGCAGGGATCCTGTTTTAAAGGAAGTAGAAAAATGGGTGGCTAAAGCAAAAACACTGCCCAGAGCACTGGAATATTAATCAAAAATTCAAAGTATGGGAACCAAAAAAAAGATCACTAAAGTTGGCGGAGATGAATTGTCCTCCAATACCGAACGGAAGCCGTTCGTGCCAACTCCGGAGAGTAAATCGAAAGCAACGAAATTGCGCGTTATAGCAGGAGTTTTGTGGGCACTTGCCATAGCTGCACAGGTGGTGGCAATATCCATGCTATTCAAGCAACCGGTCAATATGACCTGGATCATAATTCTAATAGTGATAGATCTGGCCCTGGCCATTGCGGGTTCCCTGCTCTGGAAAAAATCCAACAGATTTGATCCTGCCTCGGAGAAAAACAAATTCCTGTTTTTCATGCAAAGTCAGCTGGGGCTGGTGGTAGCAGTCATAGCCTTTTTACCTCTGGTTATTTTTATCCTTACCAGTAAAAACCTGGATAAAAAGCAAAAAGGTATTTTAGGCGGTATAGCCGGTGCGGCATTGCTCATAGCAGGCTTGACAGGGATCGATTACAATCCGCCTTCTGCCGAGGAATATGCCGAGCAGACGGCCAGGATCGAAGAATTGACCGGACAGAACGTGGTTTACTGGACCAAATCCGGGACCAAATACCACATTTATGTCGATTGTCATGCCATAAACAGGGATGCCACCACCGAGATCTTCGAGGGGACCGTTGCCAAGGCAAGGGAACTTAAGAATATTACCGAACTATGTAAGTTTTGCGAGGCTCGTGCCGAGAAAGACCGGTTGGTTGACAAAGTCGAACAAACCGACATTGGTGAGGAAATTAAGGAAAAAGTTGAAGAACTGATAGAATAGGAAATGATGAACGAGATTATAAAAATTGTAGTATCCAAGACGGGTATTTCCGAATCGATGGCAAGAAAGATCATCGAGATCGTTATTGCACAGTTGAAAAAGAGGTTGCCCGAAGGGATCGGCGGCCAGCTGGAAAGCCTGCTGGGAGACACCTCGGCCAAAGGCTCAAAATCGGCCGGCGATCAGCTGGGCGGACTGGTGGGCAAACTGGGCGGGATGCTCGGCAAAAAATAACTGAGCCAAGCGGCCATCAGGCCGATGCAAAATCTCCGTCAAAGAGATCTATGTGGTTCGTCAGGACATTGAGTTCTTCCAGAGCATCGTTACTGCTCAGGTCGATAAAATCTAGTGCATTCGCTCCGCAATTCAGCGATACCAGTGCATAATTTTTTTTGAGGTCAAGTGAACTCAGATCGTTTCCGTAACAGTCAAGTCCGTATAGATCGGTATTGCGGCTCAAGTCGAGTTTCTTAATTAAATTATTGGTGCAGGAAAGGGCCTCCAGCTTTGTGTTTGCCCTTACATCCAGACGAGTAAAATGATTCTGAGAGCAATCCAGGGATTTCAGCTGTTTGTTCCTGGACAGATCGATCCTGGAAATATTATTCACAAAGAACGAGAGGGTTTCAAGTTCTGTGTTTTGGCTTACGTCAAGAGTATTCAGGGAATTCACCCAGCAGTTGAGTTCCTTTAGGGCCGTGTTGTTCCTCACATCCAGTTTTGACAGATGATTGCTGCTGCAATCCAGATAAATTAATCCGGTGTTTTTGCTGACATCCAGGGATCTTAAATTGTTGAACTGACAATCCAGGATCTGTAATCCGGGATTGTTTCCCGGGATTAGTCTGGAGAGTTTGTTACTGTCACAGTAAACGCGCTCCAAAGACGTGTTTTGGCTCAGGTCCAGTGATTTTATATGGTTTTCACTGCAGTAAAGAATCTTCAGATTGGTGAAATATTCAATTCCCCGGAGCGATTTGATATGCATGTTGTTACAGTATACCACCCGGATCATCAACGCTTCCTCGGTGGATATTTCCCCGTCCTGATCGGTATCGAAATTCTGAATCAGGTAGGCTTTAAAACGCTCATCTTTAAAATGAATGATAGTATCAGGTAATATGGGGGCTTTGTGTGAATCTAAGTGCATAGCAGGTACACAGTTAAAACGGAGGCGTTAGTAAATGATAAAATATGAGAGACTTACGGGCTTGTTCGATTTTTTTTCAAGCCCGGGTTTCTGTTTGGAAGTGCAAAGTTAAATAAAAAACAGGTATGACGAACTGGCGGCCTTTTTTCTATCTTTGCAATTAGGGTGCGTTGCACACATCGTTCGTTTGCCTCAGAATGAGGAAGTTACGAAATTCAACCCCCGGGGGGTCGATTTTCGTAACTGATTGATTATCAATCAAACGAACGATGTGTGCAACGCACAAAAAATGAAATAAAATGAAGAAAATTGTTTTAGCTGTTTTAGCACTGTTTTTTTTGTGGCAGGCTGCTCCTGCTCAGGATGCCCCGGCACAGGCTGTTTCGGCGCAGGCTGCAAGTTTTGACAAAGCCCGGCTGGATGCCTATTTTGATGCTTTGGAGGATGCCGACCGCTTTTGGGGCTCGGTGGCACTGTCCCGCAACGGAGAGGTGATCTACAGGCGGTCGGTGGGATACTCGGACTATGAGAACGGGAAGAAAGCCTCCGAAAGCTCCGAATACCGCATCGGCTCCATCTCCAAAACTTTCACCTCGGTCCTTGTCATGAAAGCCTTCGAACAGGGGAAACTGGCACCGAACCAGACGATCGATGCCTTTTTCCCTTCCGTGCCCAATGCCGCGAAGATCACCATCCGGCACCTGTTGTCCCATCGGAGCGGCATTCACAATTTCACCGATGATCCCGATTACCTGATATGGAATACCGAGCCGAGGACCGAGTCGCAGATGGTGGCGCTGATTGCCGAACGCGGGAGTGATTTTGAACCCGGCAGCGACGTTCGTTACAGCAATTCCAATTTTGTCCTGCTGACCTTTATTCTGGAGAAAGTCTTTGAAATTCCTTATGCGGAACTTTTGCGTCAATATATTTGCGAGCCGTTGGGACTGGACAATACGTATATGGGAGGTCTTATTGATCCCGGGAAAAACGAATGCCAATCTTACCGCTATCTGGGTGGTTGGACATTAATGACCCAGACTCATTCGTCAATTCCCCTGGGAGCCGGAAGTGTTGTTTCCACCCCGGAAGATCTGAATGCATTTGCCCATGCCCTGTTTTCAGGCCGGTTGGTTAAGCCCGAAAGCCTGGAAATGATGAAGACCATCCAGGACGGCTTTGGCATGGGATTGTTCATAACCCCGTTTTACGAAAGGCAAGGCTACGGCCACACGGGAGGTATTGACGGATTTGGGGCAGTTTTTACTTATTTCCCCGAGGACAACCTTGCATACTCTTTAACATCCAACGCAGCCAACTTTAATAAAAACGATGTTTCCATAGCCGTACTGAGTGCTTTCTACGGGAAGTCTTACGAAATTCCTGAATTTGTTACCTATCCTGTGGACCCTGCAGATCTGGACCAATATACAGGTACCTATTCATCCTACGACGTTCCTTTGAAGATCACCATTTCCCGGGTCAACAATTCATTGATAGCCCAGGCTACCGATCAAAGTGCATTCCCCCTGGAACCGTTTGATAAAGACAAGTTTCAATATGCCATGGAAGGTGTGGTCCTGGAATTTGACCCCTCCGAAAAAGCCATGATCCTGAAGCAGCGCGGTGCCGAGTTGGAGTTTTTTAAGGATTGAATGAAAAAGGGTGCGTTGCACACATCGTTCGTTTGATTGATAATCAATCAGTTACTAAAATCGACCCCCCGGGGGTCGATTTTTGTAACTTCCTCATTCTGAGGCAAACGAACGATGTGTGCAACGCACCCTTTTTCCTATCTTTGCAACCTATGGAACAAAGGGACTATATTTTAAGGGAAATTGAGAAACTGGGCATGTTGCTGAGGGCAATAGTGACCAGGGTTTTCGGGGGTAATGCAAACAACGCCGTTCCGGAAGAAAAACAATTTGATGAAGTCACTGAAGAACTCTTGGAAAATGCAGGTTTTGACTTGAAAGCATTTATCCGAATGGATGATGCCCGGGCGATCAAATACCTCCAGGATAGGAGGGATTTCAACATTCCGAACCTGGAGGATCTGGCCCTTATTCTTGAAAAGTTGGGAGCCGCAGATCATGGAACCGCAGATTATGGAACCGCAGATCATGGAGCAGCAGATCCTGGAGCCGCAGAACCGGAAGTCGCAGATCCGTTGGCTACAGAACCGCTGCCGCCGCTTCCGTTGAATGCAGAACCGGGCATAAAAGAGCCGCAGATGGCAGGGCCGTTTGATCTGAAACTGGTGGAAATCCGCAACTTGTCATTGAAGAAAGCCCTTCTGATCCTGGAGCATTGCAGGGACACGGACCGCACGTATTCCTTTGAGCGGGAAAGCCGTATAGGGGCATTGAAAACAGCAGTGGAGGAGCCCGATGTGGTTCTTGAAATCATTGTAGCGGGGGAAGCACGGGAAGAAAATCAAGAGGGTGTGAGAATTGCCGAGGTGAAGTCCGCGGGTATTGTGATAGGGCAGACACAGGATGCATTGGATCTGATGGCCAATGCCGATTATCTGGGTGCCCGGAAGATCATGATCCGGGAAGAACACCTGGATCATGCCTTTTTTGACCTGAAAACAGGGATGGCCGGGGAAATTCTGCAAAAATTCACCAATTACCGGGTACAATTGGCCATTATTGGTGATTTCTCAAAATACCCGGGGAAAAGCATCCGGGACTTTATCTTTGAAAGCAACCGCTATGGTAGGATTAATTTTGTGAGCAGCCGCGAAGAAGCCATCAAAAAACTCACCAAATAACCAGCAGTTCAAAATGCAGAAACAGAAGCAGGGCCAGAAGCAGAAACAAGGTCCGAACCCGGATAAGGCACAGTCACAGTCACGGCCACAGGCACAGGGCCAGGAACAGCTTTTTTTTGAAAACAGGGAAGCTTTCAGGAACTGGCTGGAGCAGCACCATGAAAGCAGTCCCGGCATTTGGATGGTTTATTACAAGAAGCACACAGATCAGCCGTGCATAGCATACCGTGAAGCCCTGGAAGAAGCCCTCTGTTTCGGGTGGATTGACAGCACACTGAAAAAGGTGGACGAGGAGCGATACCTCAGAAAATTTACCCCCCGCAGAAAAGGTTCCAAATGGTCGCAGGTCAACATCAGAATCGCACAGGCCCTGATCCGGGAGGGAAAAATGACGCGCGCGGGACTCGGCAAGTGGGAAAACCATGAACCGCTCAAAGAGCTGCCGGGGAAAGAGATCCCGCTGCCGGAATTCCTCCGGGAAGCTTTTGCGCGGAACAAACCGGCGTTGGAAAATTTTCAAAATCTTGCGCCGAGTTACAGGCGGCAGTACATCTTGTGGATCACCTCGGCCAAAACCCCGGAAACCGTGCAGAAAAGGATCAACGAGTCCATTGGTCTTTTGAAGGAAAACAGGAAGTTGGGAATGAAATAAAAAAAAATATCGCTTGCGATGTAAAAATCTTTTCTTATCTTTGTATCGTTAAAGATAAAATCACAAACGATATAAATATAAAGATTATGGAAGCAACATTTTACCAATTTAAAGCAAAAAATATTCAGGGACAGGAGGTTAGTATGGAAACATATAAAGGAAAAACAGTCCTGGTTGTAAACACAGCCAGCAAATGCGGCCTGACTCCGCAGTTTGAAGGGCTGGAAACACTCTACAAAAAATACAAGGACAAGGACTTTGTCATACTCGGCTTTCCCTGTAATCAGTTTGCCAACCAGGAGCCCGGTGACGAAAAGTCCATTCAGGAAGGATGTTTGTTGAATTACGGCGTAACATTCCCTATGTTTTCAAAGATCGACGTAAACGGTGAGAATGCTCATGAGATCTTCAAATACCTGAAAAAGGAACTCAGTGGTCTTTTTGGCGGTAAGATCAAATGGAATTTTACAAAATTTCTGGTCGATAAGAACGGAAAACCGATCAAACGATTTGCTCCTGTGACAAAACCCGAAGAAATAGATAAATACCTGAGTAAAATTCTGAAATAAATTGCCATGGAATTCGAACAGCTGAAACTGAGTAATCAACTATGTTTTCCTATCTATGCCGCATCCAGATTGATCACCAGGGAGTACCAGCCACATCTGGATAAACTGGGGATCACGTATCCCCAATACCTGGTACTTATGGTATTATGGGAAAACGACGGCCTTACCGTAAACGAAATAGCCGGGAAACTGATACTGAACACCAATACCGTTACACCTCTGTTGAAACGGATGGAAACCATGAAGATAATCACCAGGACACGCTCCGGGGATGACGAGCGGAAGGTATTGGTGCGTTTGACTCAAAAAGGTAAAGACATGCGCGTTCAAGCTGCCTTTATTCCACTGGAACTGGTGAAAGAATTGGAAAACAGTCCTGTTTCTACAGAAAAACTAATGGAGTTGAAAGGTACACTTTACGAACTTATAGGATTTCTGCAAAAGTAGGTGTGTACCGTATTCAATCCTTGATCATATCCTTAAAGGCCCATCCGAAGATCAGGTAAGCGGTGTTTCCGCCAATGGTGCCCTCGTTTTGTCCCCAAAGGAAGGGCCAGTCGTCGTAGTTTTCAAAGTGGTCCGGCTGTCTGAACAATATGCCGGGAGCCACATTACCCGGAATGAAGGAGAAATCGGCCCTGTTGTTTCCGTAAAAGACCTCTTTGGGACGGGTGGCTCCCACGGTGGCTACCAGCGAATAGTTGTGATAGGGATGGCAGCCGAACAGCCAGTTGGTGGCCTTGAAAGCATGACTTTCGTCAATGATGTCGGGGTAATACCGGTTGGCAAAACAAATGGTGGTTCCAAAACTTACCACACCACCGCTGCCTGCCCAGTTCCCCAGTCCGATGGGTACCCCGTAGGGGTTGTCTTTTTCAAGCTGCTCAATATATTCTTTGTACTGAATTACATACGGACGGAGTTTTTCTTTGTAGGAGGCGTCCATGTGGGGTATGGCGTGAAGCGCAGTCAGGATGGTGTAGCTCACGTTCCGGTCAAGAGCCGGCCATAGTTGTTGCTCAAATTGATCCAGATAAGATGGTTCTCCGGTGGAGATGTAAAGTTGCAGGTTGGTGGCAAAATTGCCGGATCCGAATCCACGCCCTGGGCGACCCTGAGGCATGGCGGCCATCAGCTCCGTGGCCTCTTTCAGCAATCGTTTTGACTGTTGCAGGGCCCTCTCCGAAAGGTCGTCGTTGTATCCTTTCAAAGCGCGGCTTGCCGAGGCAAACATGGTGGCGGCCGTCTGGTCCAGGAAGGGATTGCGGCTGGTGAATGCCCACATGTCGTCCTTCACTCCGCTGGATTGCCCGTCGGCCGCCACTTCATAGGGGCCGAGTTCGGGGTTGTAGGGAAGGCCGTCCGTGATGGAGGCGGCATCGCCCAGGTGGTGGTAATTGTCCAGTACCGAGTTGGAAAGCGTTTGGGCCATATGGCCGATGATCTCGGCCTGGGCTACCAGCTGCATGGTTCCGTGCTCAATAAACTGCAATATGTCGGGTGTCCCGTCCGGCCGGTGAAGGTCCACGTAACGTTGGTCCTGATCCACAAACGTCTGGTCACGCAACGGTTTGAAGTATTCCCACGTCTGGACAAAGTTTTGTACCACGCTGATGTTCGACCCCGTTTCAATGTCAAAGTCTCCTGCGTCAAAGAATCCGCCAACGTTCAGTCCGGGGATCGTTTCC
>Ga0265295_1006406_pt1 | contig 14261 bp, 13 predicted proteins | sample Munlansysbiofilm_FD_192503 | JGI IMG/M metagenome (GOLD analysis project Ga0265295, IMG submission 192503) | Leachate microbial communities from a municipal landfill in Southern Ontario, Canada - Methane capture system biofilm | ecosystem: Engineered > Solid waste > Landfill > Unclassified ... | reverse complement strand
ATGCACTTCATGAAGAAGATTACAAAGCACTTCTTCCTCAATACATTGACAAAAATGTACTGCCGGATATAAATTCTATTTCATAAATTTTTGGGTTTGAATAGATGGGGTTTATTGAGCGGTTACAAAATTTCTTTGCATAATATTTATTAATTTTAGTTTGAAATATAAAATTTTTGTATTTATATTAATTGCAAATTGTTTGTATACAAAGCTTTAACAACCAGGAGTAAACATGCATAAAACACCGGTAGAAACAACAGCAAAAGAGCTTGAACATATAATTGAAACACACCTTGATGCAAAAAAGAAACTAAACTATGCAATTAAGATTGTAGGTCATCCGGGAATTGGAAAATCTTCAATAGTAAAGCAGACAGCTGAGAAAAAAAACTTTTACTTTATTGATACAAGGCTTGCCTTCAAAGAAAATATAGACCTTGGAGGATACCCTGTTCCAGATCACAATGACAAAAAAATGATTTATTTCAGGCCAAAATTTATTCCCCCTGAAACTGTTCCAACAGGCTACAACGGAATAGTATGGTTTCTTGACGAGGCAAACAGGGCACATCCAACAGTAATTCAAACCCTTTTCCAGATTATTACAGAATCAAGGTGCGGAGAACATCTTCTTCCTGAAAAAACAACTATAATACTTGCAGGAAATCTTGGCGAAGGCGACATGACAACCATTACAGATTTTGAAGATGCGGCACTTGACGGAAGACTTGCCATATTCCACCTAAAACCAAGTGCTGCAAACTGGCTTTCATGGGCAGTTGAAAATAAAATTCATCCTGCAATAATTGAATACATTACTCTTTTTCCTGAAAGACTTTGGAGTGAAACAGAAATAAACCCAAATCCAAGGGCATGGCATCAGGTTTCAAATGCACTTATTTATGCATGCGGTCTTGATACAAAAAAAGACCTTGAAAACGCACTTAAAAGCGAAAAAGGCCTATTAATTGAAAAGATAATTTCTTCTCTTGCAGGACAAAGTGCTGCTGATGATTTTGTAAAAGAAATTTTAAGTCCAAGACAAATTTCTACAGAAGATATTCTTCTTGGGAATTCACAAAAAAAAGAAAGCTTTAAACAAAATAAAATCTCATCTGAAGATATTTTATGGGCAATAAGCGGTGCAATTACAAACTTAAAATCTGAAGCATCTGCATTAATGGGAGAGCTTGATAAGGATTCATTAAAAAAACTATATAATGTCTTAAGCTTTATAGCACTTTCAAGGGCTGACTCAAGAGTTGCCTTTTTTCAGATACTTTTAAGGGAGTGCGGACTTCTTACAAAAATACCAAAAGCTCTTGAATTTGCAGAGTCAGATGAAGAAAAAGAGTCAATTAAAGATAAATTTTCAGATATTTTTGACGGTGAATAACCAATGCATGAAAAACTTGAATCAAGTTTAAAAATTTTATGGAAAAAAAGCAGGTTTACTTCCTATTTTTATCAGCTCTGCACTTTCATCAAATCAGATGAAATTCCAACAATTGCAATGCATGAGTCAGAAATGAGGCCTGCTCTTTATTATAATGAAAAATTTCTTGACAGCCTTGAAATTAAAAACATAACAGCTTTACTTGTTCATGAAATGCTTCATGTGATTTTTCGTCACGACCACAGGTCATTTTCAATGAAAAATCCATATCTCCAAAATCTTTCTCAGGATATGGTTGTAAACAGTTTTATAAAGGAAAATATCAAAACATTTTTTTCAGGAGAAAATCAAAGGGAAGCTATTTTGGAACTTCCAGAAAATCTTCCGCTGATTCCGCCATATTTTTACAGGGAAACAGGAATAAAAGACCCTAAATGGGAAGATGTATATTACTGGCTTTTAGAGGGCGGCAAAACAAAATTATCTGAATTTATAGATGAAATTGATAAAATGTTCAAAAACCTCATGCCTGACACCTCAAAAAACAAAAAAGGCCGGAACAAACAAAAAGACCCTTTATTTGAAAATAAAAATTCAAAAAAAGAAAATGATTCTAAAGGTTTTGTTTTTACAGACTCAAATGGAAAACCTTTAAAAACAGGTTCCCATGTATTTAAGGAAACATCAGTTTCAAACAGGCTTAATACAAATGCAAAAAAAATAACTGCAATAGCATCAAATGATCCTGGTGCAAATCAGGACAGGTTTTTTTCACTTATGACAAAAATCATGAGTTCTCCGAAAAAAACAGATATTTCTTCCTGGGAAAAAAAGATTAAAAGTATTGTGGATTCTACTGCACATTCAAATAAAACAGAATATACATACAAAAAATTCAACCGGAGATATTTTGCAAACGGAATTTATGCTCCGGGAAAAATAATGAAAGACAAAGAAAGAATAATTGCAGCAGTTGATGTTTCAGCCTCTGTTACTTCAAATCCCGGAGAACTAGAAAGAGCATTCGGAGTTATTGAAATTTTAATAAAATCATATAAAACAGAACTTTTATTAATGGATGAAACCCTTTTTATTCCAAGGGAGGAAAACGGAATTTTTAAAAAAGAGACAAATCTTACAAAAAAATTCTTTTACAAATCCGGCGACTGGCGAAAAATCAAATCAGGATCAGGAGGAACCACCTTTTTCTCCCCTCTTTTTAATGAATATTTAAAAAAAAGAAATGAAACCATAATTGTAATTACAGACGGTTTTATTCACGATATAGGAAAATTAAATCCTTATAAAAACACCCTCTGGCTTATAGGAAAAGGCGGAAATCAAAAATTTGTGCCGCCTTTTGGAAAAACCTTTTTTATTGAAAATGATTAAATATGGATATTCTTGCAGAAAAAATTTATGAAAAAGGAAAAACAGAACCTGACTTTGACCATATCGGAGGTCTTTCCCTTTTAATAAACAAAAAGGAAAACGAGCTTATTTACAGAGCCGGAATTTACTGGAAAAGGTTTAACCATGAAAAAGGCCTTGATGCTTTAATTAATCTAAATGATACACAAAGAGTTTATAAAAGCGGAAGAACCTGGAGGGAACACAACCACGAAAAAGCTCTTGATTTTTTGATTAAATCCAAAGATTCAAGGCTTATTTATTATGCAGGCTGCAACTGGAAAAGATTTAATTTCCAAAAAGGGCTTGATGCCTTAATAAATTTAAAAAACCCTGAATTTATTTTTTATGCAGGCTCACACTGGATTGAATTTGACTTTGATATGGGAATTGATGCAATTTTAGAAACAAAAAATTTAAAATATATTTTTCTAAGCGGACAGAAATGGGAAAAATTTGATTTTGAAAAAGGATGGAAAATCCTTGAAAAATATGTGGAAAAAGGTTCTCTTTACAGAGAAAAAGCAATCATGGACAAAATCTGGAAAAAAGAACTTAAAAAAATATTTTTACATTCAAAAAACTCACCTGAACCAGAAATTCCAATAGACAGAATGAAGGGTAAATGGGAGCTTAATTTATTTGACGATCATATAAAATCTAATAACTGACAAGGAGATAAAAAACATGACAGCAGTAAAATGGGAAAAGGACGAAAGTGTTGCCATTGTCACAATGACAAACGGAGAAAACAGACACAACGATGATTTTGCAACTGAAATGCTCAAAGCTCTTGATGAGGCAATGGAAGACAAAGACATAAAATCTGTTGTTTTAACTTCAGCAGATCAAAAAGCATGGAGCCTTGGAATTGATCTTGAGTGGCTTTCAGGAAAACTTGCTGCTGAGGATTATCAGGCAATGAAAGATTTTATGTTTAAAATGAATGATGTTTTCAAAAAACTTCTTTTACTTCCTGTTCCTGTAATTGCTGCAATAAACGGGCATGCTTTTGGAAACGGAGCAATTTTGTCCTGTGCATGCGATTTTAGAATGATGAGAAAAGACAGGGGCTATTTCTGCTTTCCTGAAGTTGACCTTGGAATCCCATTTCTTCCCGGAATGATTGCTTTTGTAAAAAAAGCTTTTCCATATTATAAATTCAATGAAATGAAGCTTACAGGAAGAAGAGCTGGCGCAGCAGAACTTGAAGAATGCCACATGCTTGAAAAAGCCTGCGAAAACCCTGAAGAACTTTTAAAAGAAGCAGTTGCATTTGCAAAAACATTTAACAAAAAAAGAGGAATTTTCGGGGAACACAAAAAAAGACTTCACAAGGAAATAATAAACATTATGGACAGTGAAGATCCTCCAATTATAGAATCCCTTGCTCTTTTTATTCAGGAGTAAAAATGAAAATATTTGGAAACGGCAAATTCTACAGTGCAGATGATTCCAATAGTTTTTTCAAATATATTGGAGTTGATAAGGGTAAAATTGTTTTTGCGGAAAATTTTATTCCTGAAAAATACAAAAATATAAAAATTGATGATTTAAAGGGCAAAACTGTTGTTCCTTCCTTTGGAGACACTCATATGCATTTTACATCATATGCATATTTTCTGGGGGGATTTGATTTCAGAAATTTTTTAACACTTGATGATGCTGTTTCCGAATTAATTAATTTTTCAAAATCACAGAAAAAAAATTCTTTAATTACTGGCTTTGGATATTCAAAGCATTCATTTAAAGACACTAAATTTCTTACAAAACAAATTCTTGACAAGGCTGTAAATAATAAACCTGTATTTATAATAAAATATGACGGACATGCAGGTGTCGCAAACTCTGCCTTTATAGAAAAACTTCCAAAAAAAGTTCTTGAATTAAGAGGTTTTGATAAAGATTCCGGCTGGTTTTTAAATGATTCTTTTTTCCCTGCTGCTGATTTTGCAGCAAAATCTGTTTCTGTTTTTGAAATGCTTAAAAGAATGTCTGCGGCTTCAAAAGAGCTTGCAAAATACGGAATATCTTTTGTTCATTCAGCAGAAGGCGTTGGATACCCTCTTGATCTTGATGTTGATCTTGCAAGGCTTGGATCAAAATTTTTTGTTCAGGATTTTAAGGTTTTTTTCCAGACAATGAATATTGGAAAAGTTAAGTTTAGAAGGCTTAAACAAATCGGAGGATGTTTTGATACAGCTTTAGACGGATGTTTTGGCTCACTTGATGCTGCATTAAATACCCCCTACTCAAATGACAGCTCAAACAGGGGAATTTTATTTTACAAAGATGAACAAATTGAAGAGTTTTTATATAAAACCCATAAAAAAAATCTTCAGACAGCACTACATGCAATAGGAGACAAGGCTGTTGACCAGTGTGTAAATTCATTTTTAAAGGCAGATGAAAAATACCCTGCTCCGGACAAAAGAAATATTTTAATCCACGGAGATCTTATAAGTGATGAAACCATGGAAAAAGCTGCAAACTTAAATCTTATTTTTGCTGTTCAGCCGTCTTTTTTGTACTGGAATGAAGAACCAATGGAGTATTTAAATAAAATTTTAGGAGAGCGTGCGAAAAACCTTATTCCCCTTCGTTCCCTTATCCAGTCAGGAATTCTTGTTACTGGAGGATCCGATGCTCCATGCACAAAACCCGATCCGATTTACGGAATCTGGGCAAGTGTGAATCATCCTGAAAAAAACCAGAGAATAAGCATATTTGAAGCTTTGAAAATGTATACTGCAAATGCAGCTAAAAGCGGATTTGAAGAAAACATAAGGGGTTCACTTAAAAAAGGGCTTAATGCTGATTTTGCAGTTTTATCAGATGATATTTTTGAGTGTGATCAGGATAAAATTAAAGATATTAAGGTTGAAAACCTTTATATTAAAGGTAAAAAAATAGTTTAAAAATCTGGTCAAGCTCCAGAGCACCCCGCTTTGGAGCAGGCAAATACATCAACGATTTGAAAACTGTAAAAAATATTCCTGAACAGTGATTTTTATACAGATAAAATTCTTGGACGTCGTGCAGGTATACCAAAAAGCATTCCTTCAATACTTATGTCTTCATCAATATCCGGCCAATGCACACCTTCCCCGTTTCCTATTATCTCATAGTTTTGCCTTTGCTCTGGCGTTGCATCAGACAATCTCCATGACCATGCTAATGGGACGCTTATTTTTCGGCCATCAGCAAGAAAAGCTTTTATCTCGTTTTCATTAACTTCTATACTGATTAAACGAGGTTCTGTTATTTCAATAGCAGTGTTCATGCCAGGCCTCCATTATAACTGATATATTCATTTGAACTAATTTTCTTATTGTATTCAAGTCTTTTGGAGAAAATCCATTATTTTTGCTCAAAGCCAGAGGATTTAACCAAAATTTGCAAACAGCTTTATCTTTCTGAATAAGTACATGCACAGGCTCATTACAACTGAATTGAGCGTTTCATATTTTTAAATTAATAAATTTTCAATGAGTTAAGCTTATTGTATTTAAAAACATGAAACCCTTCGGGCTTTTCAATTTTACTGCATCTACGGCGTTAAATTGCATCACGCATAGCAAAAGTATAGCCTGATACAATTTGCCTTGTATATGCAGCAAACTTGAAAATCGCTCAATTAAGTTTACAATCAAAGCTATAAAAGAAAAAACGGTAACGCTCTGAAATATTTTTAACTGTCGGCAATTTTTATTTATTCTCCTGTTATCTTAAAGGATTATTCTACCAATATGTTAACAGGTTTTACAACTGATTTGTTCGAACTTATGACCCATTTATCTTCTAAGGGTGTAAACGATGATTTAAAGTTTTCTTTTAAATGATTTTTCAATAAAATCCCAGTCAAGCTTTATCCAGATTGGCCTTCCGTGGGGACATCTTGAAGAGTTTTCGCATTTATCAAGCCCTTGAAACAAAGCTTTGATTTCCCTTAAATCAAGCTTTTGATTTCCTCTTATTGATCCATGACATGCGATTAAAGCTATTGCATCATAAATAACTTTTTTTATTTCATAGGTTGTAGGAAGTTCTTTAAACATTGACGCAATATCTAAAACAAGAGGCTTGAAATCAATATCTCCAAGGATTAAGGGAACAGACTGAACTGCAAAACTGTTTCCTCCGTAATGGGAAATTTCAAGCCCGAATTTTTTAAATTCCTCAAGCATTAAAAGAAGTTTTGAAGCTTCCTTTGCACCTGGTTCAATTACTTGAGGAATAAGAAGCTGCTGGGCTCTTCCCATATTTTTTTCATAGGATTTTAAAAGTGATTCAAACCTGATCCTTTCATGGGCTGCATGCTGATCTATCAGAATCATTCCATCCATTGACTCGCAGATTATATAGGTATTTTTTATCTGGGAAACAATAAAAAGATCTGAATATAAAAATTCATTTTGATTCAACTCTTTTTTTTCATCTTCATCAACCGATTCATATTTAAAACTGATGTCATCTTTTTCTTCTATTTTGGGTAATGATTCCAACAAAGATTTATTCAGTTTTTTTGGAAAAATATTTTCTTGTGAAAAATCAAACTTACTTTCTTTGCCGGTAAAAGGTCTTGGTTCACTAAAAGATCGAAAAGATGTCTGGCTTCCTGAATTTTTTCCACTTGCAGCTCCTGGAAACGCTAAAGTCTCTTTTTTATCCGGCTCAACTTTTAAGGCAAGAGGTTTTGACTTCCACTTAACCCTGTCTTCTGCCAGAAGTGCATTTGCAATTGCCCTTTTAACACATGACATAACAATTCCAGGCTCGGCAAATCTTACCTGATGTTTTGTAGGGTGAACATTTACATCTACTTTATCAAACGGAAGATTTATAAAAAGAACACAGCCAGGGTATCTGCCTTTCATAAGACGTCCTTCATACCCTTGGTAAACTGCATATGAAATTGATCTGTCCATTATATATCTGTTGTTTACAAAAATATAAATTTTTGAAGGAGTGCTTCTTGTTATATCAGGCGAACCTGCAAAACCTGTAACCTTTACATCCATATATTCATTGGAAACTTCATATAAAAGATTTTTAAAATCTGAGCCTAAAACTTCTAAAGCCCTGTCAGAAAACTTTCCTCCGGGCCATTCCTTTAAAATTCTTTTGTTATGGGAAAGCCTGAAATAAATCTCAGGACTTGAAAATGCAAGACACGAAATCACTTCAGAAATATACCCCATTTCTGTTGTTTCTGCCTTCATGAACTTTCTTCGTGCTGGAGTATTGAAAAAAAGATGAGAAATTTTTATGTCAGTGCCGTCAGGTGCACCTGTTTCTTTTACATCTAAAAGAGTTCCGCCTTTAACTTCAATTTTTGTGCCTGAATTTTCAAGCCTTGATTTTGTAAGAACAGAAAAATGACAAACAGACGCAATGCTTGGAAGAGCCTCACCTCTGAAACCAAGGGTATTTATGGAAAAAAGATCCTTTGCTTCACTTATTTTGCTTGTGGCGTATCTTTCAATGGATAAAATAGCATCATCACGGGTCATACCTTCTCCGTCATCAAAAACCCGTATGGATTTTTTCCCACCCTGCTCTATTTCTATTACAATTCTTCTTGATCCTGCATCAATGGAATTTTCTACAAGTTCCTTTACAACAGAGGCAGGACGCTCAACAACTTCTCCTGCCGCTATCTGGTTTGAAAGATTTTCAGGAAGAATTCTTATTTTAGACATTTTTTATTTTTGAAGCCCTCATTAAATATTCGGTTTCTGCAGGGGACAAATCAAATCTTACAGATGCCTTTTCTACAAGATCTTTTCTTTTGAGATCTTTATCAGCTTCCATTTCCGAAAAAATCCATTTTACTGCTTTTTTTACTGCATCATTTTCAGGTAAAGGAAGATCCATAATTAAATCACCGGCCTTTTTTTATGAAAATCTGTTTCACACTGGAAATTATATCCTGCCTTTAAAAGCCTTCCTTCTTCAAAAGAAGGTGCCATAAGCTGCAAGCCTATTGGGAGATTATTTGAGGTAAATCCACAAGGGACTGAAATTCCTGGTATACCGGCAAGGTTTGCAGAAATTGTAAAAATATCAGACAAATACATTGTTAATGGATCATCTATTTTTTCACCTAATTTAAAAGGAGGCTCAGGAGTTACAGGAGAAAGGAGAATGTCTGCTTTTTCAAAGGCTTTTTTAAAATCATCTGCAATAAGGGTTCTTACCTTTTGAGCCTGACCGTAATATGCATCATAATATCCTGCTGAAAGTGCGTATGTTCCTATAATTATTCTTCTTTTAACTTCTGCTCCAAAGCCCTTTGATCTTGTTTCCTTATACATTTCTATAAGTTCAGGTGTTTCAACCCTTGCACCAAATCTTACACCGTCGTATCTTGCAAGATTTGAACTTGCTTCTGAGGGAGCAATGACATAATAGGCAGGAACTGCATATTTTGTATTTGGAAGCGAAACCTCTACAATTTCAGCACCAAGACTTTTAAAAACATCAACAGATTTATTTATTGAATCAGAAATTTCAGGATCAATTCCTTTTGCATCCATATATTCTTTAATAATTCCAACCTTTACGCCCTTCATTCCCTTTTCAAGAAATGAGGTATAATCAGGTGTATCAGAAGGAAAACTTGTAGAATCCTTTGGATCAAAAAAGCCTATTGTATTCATTACCATTGCAGCATCTTCAACAGTTTTTGTAAATGGTCCTATCTGATCAAGGGATGAGGCAAAAGCAACAAGACCGTATCTTGAAACCCTTCCGTATGATGGTTTTAATCCCGTAACACCGCAATGGGAGGCAGGCTGCCTTATTGAACCGCCTGTATCAGAACCAAATGATACAAGACTCATATCAGCTGCAACACATACAGCGGAACCTCCGCTTGAACCGCCAGGGATTCTTTTTGTATCCCAAGGGTTTTTTGTAATTTTGAATGCTGAATTTTCAGTGGAAGAACCCATAGCAAATTCATCCATATTTACTTTTCCTGTTATTACAGCTCCGTTTTTTTTAAGAGCTTCAACAATTGTTGCATCATATGGAGGAATAAAATTTTCTAAAATTTTTGAAGCACAAGTAGTTTTGACACCTTTTGTACAGATAAGATCTTTTATTGATACAGGAATTCCAAGCAAAGGAGCTTTTTTCCCTTCAGCAATCATTTTATCTGCAAGTTCAGCATCCTTAAAAGCAGATTCCTTACAGACAGTTATGAAGGCATCAAGCTTTGGTTCTGCCTCATCAATTCTTTCAAACACAGATTTGGTAAGCTCCACAGAAGATATTTCTTTTTTATCAAGCTTTTGCCTTGCATCTGCTACAGAAAGTTCATAAAGTTCCATTTTTTATTTTTATCTCCGAATTTATTCAGTTTTCGTTCAACTACAAATTAGGCAAATTTTTTTCAATTAATTAAATACTAAACTTAACTTTTTACTACCTTTGGAACAACAAACATTCCATCATAATTATCCTGACAATTACTAACGGCTTTATCACTGCCAAGAGTTTCACCAACAATATCTTCCCTAAACCTATTAACAAGTGAAATAGACTGAGCTGTTGGATCAACATTTTTAGTGTCAGCTTCCTTTAAAGTTGCGACATATGACAAAATATCATCTATTTGTGAAGAAAGCCCTTCCATTTCTTCCGGTGGAATTTCAAGCCTTGCAAGATGGGCAACATATAATACTTCATCCCGTGAAATAGTCATTTTTTTATTTCTCCTTACTTTATTATAAGCACAATACCATTAAGTTTCAGTTGTTCAAGAAGCCTTTTTTTCATATTTTCTGCTTCTTTTTTATCCTCAAACCTGCCGACTCTTACCCTGTGCCAGAAAACATTGTCTTCTGAAAGACCTGATGCACTATAGGCTGGAAATCCCTGATTTATTATTTTTTTAGCAAGATAATCAGCATCATCTTTATTTTTCATTGCAGCAATCTGAACTGTAAAAAAATCTTTATTTTTATTTTGTGTAACAGATTCTGATTTTTCAACCCTTAAAACTGGTTTTTCAAATTTTTCAGGCTTTTCTGATTTATCCTCATTTTTTTCAGATAATAATTCTGAAAAAAGCTCTGACTGTTTTTTTTCTCCCTTGTACAATGGAAGCTTTAAAGGCAGCTTATCTTCTGCCTTAATAATGCTTTTATTTATTTCAGATTCCTTATCAGAAGAAATTTCATCATAAAAATCTACCTTTACTTTTACAGGCTCAAATTGAGCAGGAATTTCAAGATGCAAAGCTTTATCAGTTTTATGACTGAAATTAAAACTTATTGGTGCTGTACCCCTTCCGGTTAAAACACCAAGAACAAACATAATAAGGGAATAAAACACTATCTCCACAATTCTTGAAGGAGGAAAGAGCTTTACCTTATTTTTTTTAGAAGTGTTCCCTTTTTTTTTTCTGACCCTGGTGTTTGTATTTGCCATTTTTGATATATTTAAACTTAAAAAGTTAAAATCATAATCAATAAAATTATGAAAAAAAAGATTCCAGCCTGATTGGACATTTTACAGTTTGTACTATTCAGCTCAAAACTGACAAATTTTAAACTAACAAACTAAAATCCATTTTACATTTTTTCTGGTGCACTTACGCCGAGAAGATTAAGACCGTTTCTTACAACTTCTTTTACAGCAGTTACAAGATAAAGTCTTGAACATGAAAGATTTTTATCATCTGTCAAAACCTTATGCATGTTGTAATATGAATGAAACGAGCCTGCAAGATCCATAAGATAAAATGTTACTCTATGAGGCTGCTTTTCCTTTCCAGCATTTAAAACAGCATCTTTATATTTCATAAGAGTTTTGATAAGTTCAATTTCTTCGTCATTCTCAAGCAGAGACAAATCAGCTTTCATAATATCATCTTTTGAAATTGAAAATTCGTTTTTGGCTTTTTCTAAAATGCTAGATATTCTTGCATGAACATACTGAACATAATAAACAGGGTTTTCACTTGATTTTTTCTTTGCAAGGTCAAGGTCAAAATCAAGCCCGGAATCATAGCTTCTCATAAGAAAAAAGAACCTTGCAGCATCAACTCCAACTTCATCAACAACTTCCTTTAAAGTATCAAACTCTCCTGATCTTGTAGACATCTGTACAAGCTTTCCGCTTCTTAAAAGTGTTACAAGCTGAACTAAAATAACATGAAAATCTGAGCTGTCATGGCCTGACGCTTCAATACAGGCTTTTATTCTGTTTATATATCCGTGATGATCTGCCCCCCATACATCAACAAGCTCATCAAATCCTCTTTGGAATTTGTCCATATGGTAGGAAATATCAGATGCAAAATATGTTGTATCACCATTGGAGCGGACAACAACCCTGTCTTTTTCATCTCCAAAATCGGTAGTTCTGAACCATTTAGCCCCGTCTTTTTCATAAATAAGATTATTTTTTTCAAAAAATTCTATTGTAGAAAAAACTTTATTTGAATCATAAAGTGACTGCTCACTATACCAATTGTCAAATTTAACATTAAATGCATTTAAATCTTCTTTAATTCCTTTTAAAATTGAATCTGCTGCGTATTTTGCACAACTTGAAACAGCTTCTTTTTCATCCTTTTCAAGAAGTGACCTGCCATACTTAATTTCAAGCTCTTTTGCAATGTCTGAGATATACTCGCCCTGATAATGATCTGATGGAAAATCAATTAGTTTATCCATAATTTCCAGATATCTCAAATACACTGAATTACCAAGCGTATTTATCTGACGGCCCGAATCATTTATATAATATTCTCTTGTTACATCATAACCACATTTTTTTAACACAGATGCAGTTGCATCACCAACAGCTGCCCCTCTTCCATGACCTATATGGAGAGGACCTGTCGGATTTGCACTCACAAATTCAACCATTATTTTTTTACCACTTCCATAATCATTTGAACCAAATGAATTGCCCTTTAAAAAAATTTCTTCAAGAAGCGGTGGGAAAGATGATTTTCTGATAAAAAAATTGATAAACCCAGGCCCTGCAATTTCTATTTTTTCAATAAAATCTTCTTTAATAATATTTTTTAATATTTCAGCTGTCTTTAAAGGTGACTGTTTTAGTACTTTTGCAGAGACCATTGCGACATTGGCTGCAATATCTCCATGCTCTTTATTCTTTGTTTCAGAAACATCAAAAACAGGAATATCAACTTTAGGGAAAAGATCTTCCAAACAAGCCTTTTCCCATGCTTTTATAACTGCATCCCGTATAAGAGATTTCATAAATACTTCCCCCTTGAAAACCATCCAATAAAAATGGGGGTCTTGCCCCCTTATAAAAATAATTATTCTTTTTAAAACAAATTAAATATCAACATCAAGGTCCGTATCTTCATCTACCTTTATTGATGCTGGTGAAGAATCAATGTCTCCAAGGCCGTCATCTAATGCATCAAAGTCGTCATCAATATCATCGACTAAAAGCTCATCTTCATCAAAAAAATCGTCATCCTCAGCTTCTCGTTCTCTTTTTGCAATAACAGCTTCATCAAAAATAATTTCAGCGTTGGTTTCCTCAGACCCATCCTGGTAAATCAACTTTACTGCTTCCCTGATTTTTGTCATATATGAAAAGGGAGGGAACATATTATCAGTTCTCAAAAAATCCAAAAGATCACTTTCATCCTGGATAACTTTTACAAGGCCTTCATAATCAAACTTCTCTTCACACAAAAGAGAATAAATTCCTTCTTCAAGTTCACCATATTCTCTTATCACAAGACTTGAATCCTCTTGTTTTTCCAGCAGATACTTCTGCTTCATATAAATCCTCCTTCAAGGTCATTTTTTGACCGTTTTTGTTTTAAAGCCTAAACTTTTATATTATATTACAAAACAAAAAATAATCTCAAGAATTAATGTTCTAAAACTTAAAATAACTTAATTAGTTAATAGACAAAAACGCCCTTTTTTGTCCATTTCTGCGTCAGATTCAAAATTTAATTCACAAAACACCCTGTCTATCCTAAAGATTAGATTTTCAACTTGAAATGAACAAAAAGACTTGTCTCCAGTTAATCACTGAGTATCATAAAAATTTAATTTTCCAACATCTTTTAATGAGCTGTAAAATCATTTGAATATAAAAAATTCATTTTTAAATTTGACTTTAGCAAAAATAAAAATACAGTTTTCTATCAGAAATCAATATGACCAAAAAAAAATTTAAATTAAAATTTAATAATATCAATTCATTATGCTATTACGTTTTTTAATATATACATTTTTTTAAAAAAATATTTGACCTTAGATCAAATAAAGTGCTAATAGGGTTCCTTGTAACGGAGGAGTGGCCGAGTGGCTTAAGGCGGCGGTCTTGAAAACCGTTGAGCGTGAGAGCGTTCCGTGGGTTCAAATCCTACCTCCTCCGCCATTTTTATTTGGAGAGATGGCCGAGTAGGCTGAAGGCGCTCGCCTGCTAAGCGAGTAAG
>Ga0265295_1006405_pt1 | contig 14262 bp, 13 predicted proteins | sample Munlansysbiofilm_FD_192503 | JGI IMG/M metagenome (GOLD analysis project Ga0265295, IMG submission 192503) | Leachate microbial communities from a municipal landfill in Southern Ontario, Canada - Methane capture system biofilm | ecosystem: Engineered > Solid waste > Landfill > Unclassified ... | reverse complement strand
AAAATTGATAAAAATTTTCAGTTTTTTGTCAATTTATCAAAAAATCTTGCATTCTACTGATAACGAAATTTTCAAAAAAGTGCCTCTTGATTCTCATCACAAAATGAAGTTTGTTTTTTAGATAGCTTGAGAAATGTATAAAAAACGATTTCTGAAATTAGCCAAAAAGCGTTAGTAGAATGTCATAAACACTTTTTTGCGATTTTCAGAAATGTGTTTTTATAACAATGTCAACTAATTCGAAAAATGAAGGGTTTATTTTTGTGATGAAGATCGGTCTCCTTCATTTTTTTCATTTTCATCATCAGGTGACAGTAAATTAATGAACCTACAAGAATAATAAATAAACTCCTTAACAAATTGACCGTTTACAAGTATTTTAGAATCTTGACCTGCTACTCAGCCGTATATTAAGATTGATCAGGAGCAATCAAATCTTTTGTTTTCGGGCTTTTCTCAGCAGGTATGACATATTTATCCAGCAAGGCCAGAATTGCTTATATTGGCTTTTATTTTGTGCATGCCTTGGTGACAGGTCCAAGGTCAGGCCAAAGGTACGGCTTCCAAGGAGTCAATCCAGGGACCAAGCAGGCAGGCTCAGAGGTATTTCAAGTCCAGGTCAAAAAGCCCAAATCAAAGATGTGGTCCAGCAGTCCAGCAGGATAGACAAAACCCTGTCAAATTTTCTCTTTCAGGGACTTTCTTGTCAGGGTGGGATGCTTGTCCTTCCAGCAGGTCAAAATCTCTTTAACGAACTTTTAATAAACAGAAAAAATAATAAATTTTAATAAAACTTTCAGTTTTTCTTCAACTTTTGCTGAGAAAAGAATATTTTTCAAAAAATGGCCAAAAAAATCACACATTCAAATGATAACGAAATTAATAAATAAAACAGTCTTCCGTTCTTCATCACAAAATGAAGTTTGTTATTCCGGCAGCTAGAAGGACTGTGTAAAAATGGACTTCCGAAAAGTGCCATTTCACCCCCATATATATATAATATGGGGGTAAAACATGGGTTTTCAGAAATGGGTTTTTAGAATGTTATCAACTGATTCAAATAATAAAGGGTTCATTTTTGTGATGAAGAACGGTAGACTTCATTTTTTTTCATTTTCAGTATCAGCAGATGATAAAATAATAATCCCACCTGAATAATTATTAAATTCCTTAACAAATTGACTATTAACAAGAATTTCGGAATCCTGACCAAACGGAATAAGGATTAATTCATCTGATAGAATTACTTTCAGACCATTGATTTTTTCAATTATTGAATAGATAAATTTCTTAACAACTGATATTGATGTTTCTTTTACGAAAATCCAAGTACGATAAACATTATTTATTTTCTCAACTACATGTGGAATCTGATTAGAATCAAGAAATGATTTAAGCTTAAATAGAACAAGATCACTTTCAGGTTCAAATAAAACGAAATTTGTTTTCTTATTTAAGATCGGACGGATAAAATAAATTTTATTCCCTAAAACATATTCAGTAATTATTTTCTTATTAATTGTAACATCCTTCTTTGAAAATCCACCATTATTGTACTTAAATTGAGTTTTGTATCTAGTTCCTTCAAACACTTTATTTAACAGTTCTGCTTTTGACTCAACTGAAAAATTATCTTTACTTAACTCCATCAATTCTTCCGTTCTGTAAAAATCAAAAGTTACAGATGTAAAATATCCATTCATATGAATACTACTCTGGATTAGGGTTTCTTTCCAATCATAAGTATAAAGTGTAGGTTTGGAAACTTTGACACCTGAAATTGTAACATTCTTTTCGGTTGCTTTTCCTATTTCGGTTTCCCCAATTTTTGTTTCCCTATCTCCACCCCAAGATATGATATTTTCCATATCCTTTTCTGTGCAACCAAGAGCAAAAACAACTGAAGGTTCAATTCCTTCAGGATCTTTAACCCTAGAGAGAGCTTGATATGTATTAACCTGCATATCTTCTTCTGCTAGAATTCGAGCATCTTCTAAGCTGTCACAAACCGGATCATATGAATGTGTTGGAATATTTGCAGTACTTATAAGTATTCCAACTCTTAAAGTTGAAGGTACTCCCATCATGTCAGAAGAACGATAATATTGTTTATTTGTACAAAAATTTTCATTTTTTAATCTTTTTGAAATGATTTCACTTTCGACTTTATTCTTACAAATAAGCAAGCAATTTTCTGAACCATAAATATCAAAAATGTTTTTACATCTTTTAATAATTTCATCCATTTGACATTTTACGGAATTCCTTCCAATTGCACAATATTTTTTTGTATCACAAAATATTTTCATTTTGGAGTTTGTATTGAAAGGATCTCCATTTTCACCAAATAAAACATCTATTATTTTGACCCCTGAATAAAAATAATTATTATAATCGTAATTTGGGAAAGTTGCAGATGTTAATATTATCTGTCTTACTGTTTGAATTGCTTTAGTGAAATGTTTTAAGTATTCTGAGTATTCATGATCAATAACTGTAACACTCATTTTAAGGTCTTTATCAATTGAAAGGGAGTACTGAACACTAAGATCTATATCAAGCATATCGAAAAGTGAATTAATTTCATTCATCGAAATATCATACTTTCTTCTAATTGGAATTAAAGTTAAAACTTCATTCATTAATTCCTTGATGGCATTAGTCTGATCAATAATTTCGAGTTTATTTTCACCTGTATATTTATTGGTTGTTCTTTTGTATGCAATTTTATTATTTTTGAAATTACTATATAATGTAATTGAATGTCTTTTCTGTATGTGATTCGTATCAACATCAGATAAATATTCTTTTTTGAGTTTATTTTTAGTTTCAATTAATACTGGATTACTTATGAATTTCAAAAACTTTTTAACTGTTGATAGTATAGTTAAAAATTGTTTATTTTCATCTGCTTTTGCTGCATCCACATTATTATGAGCCAAATTAATTTTATTAATGAGATTTTCAATATTTTTATTAGTTTCTGGAAGATCTATAGTAGTTGTTTTTTCAAATGCTAATTTGTGAGCTTCATCGAGAATTACAACTTTTGTTTGATCGAATTTATTAATTATTTCTGCTGCTGCTGATTCTGGATACATTAAAGCTACCATTTGTAAAGCTGCAAGCTTATCATAAGTAAGACACACTCCATTAAATTTTTTTGCTCGGAGGAATTCAGTTACAGGACATTCTTTATAAAAAGCACAATCAGAACAGATTCCCCCAATCGGCAACCATTTAAGTTCATCAAAATCAGGATTATCTTCAATCATCTCCTGATTAAGTAAGCATTTCTTATTGTTTGGAATATTAATTAGAATTGCATCCTTATTTGAATATTTTTTAACATCAACAACAATTGTTTCTTCATTAATTTTTGTTGTTGGTGCTACAAGTAAAAAAGGTTTATTTTCTTCTATAGCTGCATTACATAGAGAAGTAGTTGCACCTGCTCTTGCAGTTTTATGAAGTTTTATGACATCAGCAGGATCTTTACTATTAGGGTTTGGTTTTGCACTTCTTAAAATATCCAAAGCTATTTGAGTTCTAGGATCAATGTTTTTTACATTATTATCGACATCTTTAAATAGTTTTAATGATATATTATTGTTTGTAGATTGATTGTTCTCAACTTCGATACACATATAAAAAACCTCCAAATATCGTTGCACCTTCTGACGGCAATCAGAAGTTTTATGTTTTGATTTTTATAAAAACGAATTTCCATAAAAAATCACTTCCGGAAATATCCAATTATATTTTGCATATCATCTCTTGCTTCTGTTTTAGTTCTATATTTCTTTCCTGATTCGTCAATTATTATATTTTTAACAATATAATTAGCCTGTGCAGGTTCAAGAATATTATTTTTAATTAAATAAGTCAGGTAACTTTTCAGGTGCTTATGTCCGTCTAAATACCCTTCACAATATTGTAAAGAACCCTGTTTTTCTTTCGTTTTAGAGGGTTTTCTTGATCCGACAGTAGAAACAATATAACTATTAACCTGATTTTCAATAAATTCATAATATTCATGATCTTCAAGACCGACTTCGGGATCTTCAGACCATTTCCGAAGTCCCATTTCTCTGAGTTCCTGTTCACATTCAATGTATTTTTTACAAAGTTTTTCTAATTCGATATTATTTTCTATTGCTGTTTCCTGCATCCATCTTTTTGATTTTTCTGGAATTGAAGAATTTTTAAAAATGTCATTGAATCGTTCTTCCATTTCTGCTTTTGATTTGCAAAGTTCATTCCATAGTTCACTGTCCATTGTTTTCACCTTCCTCAATAATTATTATAAGCTTCCTGCCACTTTTCAGCATAGAAAGCCTTCTGTTCTTTATTTCCGAACACATATAACATCCTACAAAAATATGTTTCAATATCAAGATCATCATTTAGAGCTTGTTGATATGCTTCTTTTTCATAATCAAGTTGTGATGTGTTGTCCAAAATTTCTTCAAAAGTTATCATATTTATTTCCCCTTAAAGCCTTGTAAATGTTCTTCCACATGTTTGACATTTATATCTCTGTAATTTTTTTCCACCAACTATTGTAACAAAGCCTAATTTGTTTAAGTTAGTGTCAGCACAATATTTACAGCATTCCGGTTTACAATCCTCGATTATCCATTTATAATTCGTTTCCATAATAACCACCTTATAATTTTTATTTTTATAACATTTTATTTTATTTTACTATAAACATAATTACACAGTCAAAGTATATATAATTATCTGGTCTATTTTATAAATCAAAATATAAATAAGTATACCATTTTTTACAATTTAATGTATAAACATGTACATTCGTAAACCCTTTCAAAATCCGAAAAGTTGACAGGAAAAAATCAAAAAGTACAACAAAGCAGACTGAAAGTATTAAAACACGAAAAATCGTTTTTATTAAGTTCTACTGATACAATTCATCCATTTTGTATTGATTTTAATTTCAATCGTTCTATACATTGAAATGAATATAATTATTGAAATTGTTATAATTGATTTTAAGACGTTTTAAGAGGACTTTATTTCAGGATGAACATTAATATTAAAATGAAAATTTTGTTGAAAATTCGTAAGATTTTTGGGTAAAAGGGTTAGAAAATAATTGCTAACCCTATTAGAATTAATGTGATAATTCGTATTAATTCTCTTTCAAGAATCATATATACTTTTGTGCAAGTATCAAAAAATTGTTGCGGTAGTTGCACTAAAGTATATACTTTCATTTCAACAATCCCCACAATTTTAATTGTTTTTCAATATCTTTTATTTCATCATCAGAAAAAGCAAGACCTTGATAGTGATTCATAGAAGTTAAGCTATCATGCCCTTGTCTAAGACATACAACATTTACTGGAATTCCTGCTGAAATCATATACGATTCAATACTTTTTCTCGTTGTTTTGGCTGAAATACCGTAGGGGTTCAAATTTGCTAATTTAGCCCATCTCTGAAGATCTTTGTTCCATGTTGATTCTTGTGGTGGACATTTTGCTTTCCAGAAATCTTTAAGCAGATAATTAAACATTGACGGAAGATTGTTAATAGTTCTTTGTCTTTGTTTTCTTTTGTGCTTGAGTTGAGCTTCTTCAGGAAGATGAATTATATTTCTTTTCTCGTTGTACCATTCAGGATGATCATATAATCTAAGATATTCTGCATACCTCATTCCGGTAATCATTAAAATATCAAGTTTTGTTTTATATTCATCTTTTGGAATTACTTCTTTTAAGCTGATATATTCATTAGGAGTTAATATTCTAACATTGTTAACGTAAAATTGAAGATTTTCATTATCTTTTTCATATTTTGACACTGGATATTTCATATTTATCACAATTAAAATATAATACACAGATTATATATAAACCTGTTTATACTAATGATAAACCTGTGCATTTAATTCATATAATTATTGAATTAGATTAAAACCAGAAATTAAATAGAAAAGAATGCACAGAATTTACCGTAAAACCTATGTATGAATATTTAATAATGGATGAAAATAATTTATAAGAATGAATAGAAGAAAAAATATAATTATTTATCGAAGGTATCATTGTGTTTTCAACAATTAATGATATGGATGTGAAATGTTCCAAACTATCTTGTTTGCTTAAAAGTTCTGACGTTAAAATTAAAATTTTTGAAGAATATAAAGATAAGGCTGAGGAACTTTTAGAAGTCGAAACTTTAATTCACGACCTTAACCATCTTGGATGTAGAGGACTTGAAGCAAAGTTCGAAAGTGTAGATGACAATGAAAAATTTAAGCCAACAGTCTCTGAACTAAAAGTTGCAAAAATATTGCTGAATAATAAGTATGACGTTGAATTATTATCTGAAAAAGATCCACGTTTTAAGAAAACGAAAAAAAAGACATACAAATCTCCAGACATAATATGCATAGACAATGATTCTAAAATATGCATAGAAGTAACTAGCCTCAAAAATAGAACCGAATTTGAAGACTTTTTATCTATCTTCCTTTCTTCAGATTTGACTGATAAATGGACTGAAGTTCCTGTCCCTGGATTAATGAATAGTGTCGAAAACCAACAAATAGATGATAAAAATAAAGTAAAAGATTTTCCCAACGAACTCACAAAAAACCCTTTTATTATTGCTATCGAGATTCATGAATGGGGAATTAACAACAACGATATTCGTAAAATATTATATGGGACTATATGTTGTTTTGGTTCAAATACTATGAACATTCCAGAAGAGAATTACGAAAAATTGAAACTAGAAGATTGGGAAAAAGTTAACACCGAAGTACAGACTCGTGATTCTTGGATAAAAATCGAGAAGGCAATAAGTAAAGGATGGGAATCATTTTTGAGTAAATATTCCTTGATTCCAAATTCGTCGAATAACTCATATATAATAGAGGAGGGAATATTTGTTTTAGATAAAATGGATGATGTAAGTGCCATTTTAATACTTGATCACAGTAGTGGCTGTTTCTTTTATCCTAATCCTTTTTGTAGGGATGAAATAAACATTCCAGAAATAATAAATTTCATCAATATGACTGAAGATGCTGAAGTATAAGAGCCTATCTGAAAAGTTATAATGACATGATGTAAAAGTGATGAAGTTTATAATATCAGAGTATCTGCTTTGGTTTTATATATTATATACTGTGAAATTCTGACAGGAAAAGTGTTCTGGCATAACCAACCGAACTGGCTTTTTACTTTCCATATAACTCATAAATGTAATATTTTTTCCAATAATACTTATTTTATATAAACTACATAAATACATGTATACTTTTTTATTGTTATTTCCCCTTATGATAGGGTATAAAGAAGTTTCAAAATATCTAACTTCAGATACTGGAAAATTAAGACCGTTTGAATTTTCTACTCACATGGACTTCTTTACTTTTATGCACTTCTCCATCTGTTGTCGTTTTAATGTATTCGTCTACTTTTATCTCGAAATCGTCCTCAAATCCTTTTTCATCTATGTAATCATTCAACATGAAATTAATCTCATTTTCTAGTCCCACTGAAACGTAAAGTCCAAGGTTTTCGTTTTTGGATTTGTATGGGAGAATCATTTCTTTGTATACCCAATATATGGCTCCTCCTATTGTAATAAGTGAAGAGGTAACCGTTAAAACAATAAGAACATCAATAGCACCTGCACGGATAGAACTCGTTTCAATCTTGTCAAAACGTTCTATTTTTGCACATGGCAAAATATTTTGAAGTTCATCATAGACTTTTGAAGCATCAAACTCCCTCTGAGGATTTGTAACTGTAAATCCTAAAATTAAATTTTTATTCATAATATCCCTGATACTTAAAAAGTACTTTTCAATCATATCTTTTTTGTTTTTATTACATACTAGCTTTGTATTTCTTGTACCTTATGAAAGTTTACTTTAGTGCCTTCTTATAACTCTTAATGCTCATGTTCTGGAAAGAGTGAATAAGTGGGAAGCGTTGGTTTCAAGTAAAAAGTAAAATGTGTGTGCTTTTTACTGTAAGATGTAAAATTTACAGGTAAAGAGGTAAAATGGTTTAAGGAGAGGTTGTAAAAGGGTTGTAAAATCAAGTTCATTTTACATATACAGCAAATTGAACATGAAGTTATTATCTGAGACCACGGAGAATAGACCATGGTGGAAATCTTGGTAAGATTTGCCCTTTTAAATCATCAGTATTTATAACAAACGCATTAAATGAAAATCTTTAAGAACTGTTTGTATAATTCCTATGTTCATTATATATTTTTGTAAATTTGGTGAACTGATGGGTTATCGGGGTAAAAAACTTTGGAGCTCTTTTGGATTCTGTTTTAATCTTGATCAGGAATATGAAGAAAAATTTATCAAGAATTACAGAAAATTTCATAAGATTATTGATAAAGCTCATGTTTTAAAATGCAAAGAAATCAAAACTCTTAAAAATATAGATACGAAATGTTATTTTGGGCGTGGATCATATCCCGTATCTATTAGTTCGTGGCAGGTTAAAACAAACGCACTTTTATATGACACATTTATATTTGACAGTGATACATTTCGCAATATGGTTATAGGGGTACCAGATTTAGATGAGAATGAAATTTTGCGTCTTAATCTTATTAGTCCAATTGATATTGAAGCGTCGGAATTTTTAATGAATCTGTATAGAAGCGGCTGTATCAAACTTGTTAACTCACCATTTATATGGAATAATATGTTTGGTGGCGATATGCACACCTCTCTAACACAGGAGAATAAATTATACACTGATAAAGAAGAAATCGAGAAAATTTCAATGAATGCATCATTATTCCCGGGTGATGAACATAATTATCCTGGTTTCCTTCAATTGATGAACGAAGATATTTTGGTTTCTTATTTAACAAATTCTTCCATAATCACACATGAATATTCTGGTTATATAAGTCGTAAGTTAGGCGAATTTGATCAAATCAGATCCAAGAACAACATTGCTAATCAATTATTAAAATATGAAGTCCCGAATTTTGATAGTTTGGATTATGATAATATATATAAAATACGTGGATTAAGAAGTATAACCAAGTTACGAAATAAAATAGAAGAATGTTCACAAAATATTAGTACTGATAACTCAAATATCGAGGAGATTATCCAAGGCTTTAGAGACGAATTGTGGAAATTAGCTTTGGATAATATTGAGGATAATAAAACAAAGATAATGGTGGAAAGTTTAATTTCAAACCTACCTGTTTTATCATCATTTTTCTCGGCTAGAGATTTATTAAAAGTTAACGAACTACAGAATCATTGGGGATATACTGTTTTACAACTGAAAAAGAACGTGGCTTCTTTAGGAAATAAACATAATTTAAATAATCAGCATGGAAATTTAATGCATTTTGATCAAGATAATATTTTTTTTAATTTCGATGATTATCTATTCATGGCACAAGAGTACTATAATCAAGATGAGTATGAAAAAGCACTAGAGGCTATAGACAATGCTCTTAAGCTAAGACCAGATGATTTCTCTACTATAATTAACAAAATAATTATTCTTAAAAACCTTGATTATGAAGCATTAGAAACATTAGATAAACTATTAGATACAGATTCCAACTCTTCGGCATACTGGCTAAAGAAAGGTAGAGTTCTAAACGATTTGGGACTATATGAGGAAGCACAGATAGTATATGAAAAAGCTGTTGAAGTTGACCCTGAAAATCCACATGCCTGGTATAATGCAGGATGTTTCCTTGCTTCTATTCTTGGTAAGTATTCAGAGGCAATAGAATATTTTGATATGGCAATTAAAATAGAACCTAATTTTGATGCTGCATGGATGTGTAAAGGTAGTGCTTATGGTGATTTAAAAGAGCACGATGAAGCGATAAAATATTTTGATAAAGCAATTAGTATTAACCCTCATAATCCAACTGTGTGGTATAATAAGGGGTCTGCTCTTTGCAATATTGGACAGTGGGAAGATGGTTTAGAAGCTTACAGCAAATCTTTAAATCTTTACCCAGATAATGGATTTGTCTGGTATCTTATAGGAAACGCCTATAAAGCACTAAGTGAAGAAAAAAAAGCATTGGAAGCATATAATAAAGCCGTTGAATTAGATCCTTCTCTTTCAACTATTGTATCGAAAGCAAAGATTAATTTTTCACATCAGGAATAACAGCAATATTTTGACATTTCGTTGAGAGGTGAACTTTCATGAATATTTAGTTTGTCTTCGACTTTTCAACTCTCTCATTTTTCTACCCCTCTTCAATCTATGCTTTTCTAAACTCGTTTATTCCAATGAGTATAGGAAATATGGGTATTTGACCGACGAACAGTCTAAGAAATGCATCAAAAGTTATTATTTGGTTGAGAACTAAGCATTTAAGTTTATGCGGTGAAAACATGATTTCAAGTATAAAAATCAAAGGTTTTCGTGGCTTTTCAGAGGAACAAAAGCTAATACTCGGAAAACCTAATGGGAAAAGAGGTTCAGGACTCACGATAATTGTCGGCCCTAATAACGGTGGAAAGTCGACGATTATTGAATCTTTTAAATTAATGTCTTCAGGATATGATATCAGCTTTCCAGAAGGACAAAGAAATAAAAAAGCAGGAGGTATTGTTGAGATAGTGCTATCATCCTATGATGAAGGTCCAACATATAGCCTAAAAACTACTTTTGCTGGGGGTCACAAAGCGAAAAGAATTCCCGAACTTAAAAGCGGAAAACACCCTGAACCATCAATAACCGTCTTGTCATCTAGGAGATTTTTTAATCCATATTCAAATGAAGCGTCACGTGGAGAAGGCATTCAATTTACAGTAAGACCTGAATCAATCACACTTAAAGCGAGAGGACAGCCAATTGGTGCTGATGATAATAAAATGTTCAAAATTATAGAAGACCCAAAAAGTAGTGAAGAATTCAACAAACTTTTGAAACAGGTACTTGGTTATGAATTAAAATGGACAGTTGATCTCTGCAATACAGGAGAGTATTATATTAAAATTAACGACAATCACGATTCAGATGGATTAGGTGAAGGACTTGTCAGTCTTCTTTTTTTAGTAGAAGTTTTATTAAATTCTTCACCAGATAAACTTCTTATCATCGATGAACCTGAATTGTCTTTACATCCACAATTACAGAGGAATCTTCTAGAGGTAATTCTTGAAAAATCAAAGAATAGTCAAATAGTGTGTGCTACTCATTCTCCTGAAATGGTTTCTATAGATGCAATCATTAATGGAGGAACACTCGCTAGAGTAGTAAACCCAGGTGAGGGTTCAAAAATATATCAGTTAAATAAAGAAAGTAAAGATTGTTTAGGGAAGTTTGAAGGAGATCTATTCAATCCACATGTTCTTGGGTATGATGCAAGATCATGCTTTTTTGAGGATGATAAATTAGTAGTGGTCGAAGGGCAGGAAGACGTAACATTTTTGAGGAAAGCATTAAAGGATTTGAATATTAACAAAAGGATCCGCTTCTTTGGTTTTGGTGCAGGTGGTGCAGATAAAATCAAATACATAATAACAATTTTAAAAAGCTTAGGCTTTGAGAAGGTTTGTTGCTTATATGATGGAGATAAAGAACAGGAAAAAGATAAAGTACAAAAAGATGAAAGGTTTTCAAAGTACAAATTTGAGATGTTGAAAGCTAAAGATATCCGAGATAAGGAGTGTCGTTATTATAAAAACTGTGAAAATATAAAAGCTGGAAATGAATGCAAGAGTTGCCATATGAAAGAAGGAATTTTTGACACAGATTATAAAATAAAAGATGACTACAAGAACGAACTTGAATCTTTGTTAAATATAATAGGAGATTTATGGATTGAAGAATAACTTCTTAAAGTCGGTTGAGGATATGCTCAAATATTCCAGTAACTGGAAGGCGTGAAATATAAGAAAAGTTCTAAAATGTTATAAGCATAAATAATGAAAACTCGAAAATTTATTTTTCATAAAATATTATCTTATCATTTAAGTCTAATATTATTTTATTTGCGTTATCTATACTTTTACGGTTTAGTGAAATTATTAAAGATCCAAAAGCATATAACATTAAACCTACTAAAATAAGTAAAGAATTTGTCATAAATGAAACACTTAACGGATCTAATTTATTTGATAAAATCCATTTTATTATTAAAATTACGAAACTAGCAATAGTTAAAATAATAAAGAGTTCATAAAATCCAAAAGCTACTTTGTTTTTTCTTACCCAAAGATTTAATTTACTGTTAGGCTTGCCCAATAAAGATAATGCTATAGGAAAAGAGAGATAGATATACATCATTACAATCATAATAAGCATATTAGTAGAGAGGTCAAATCTATCTATTATTTGATAAAAAATAGACATAAAATTTAGGCTCATGATAAATAGATTTATAAGTAGAGTAAGTATATATTCAACAAAAGAATTAAGTATTAAAATAGATGGAACTAACATTAATGTAAACCCTGTCAATGTCCAATTATGAGATGTATTTGATTCGTTCTTAAGATTCTCTGCTTCCTGATTTGCACAAACTAACATAAATTTAAGTTGTTTTAAATCCTTATTTTCTAATTCCAAAAGCTTACCATTATTAATTGCATCTCTAATTTCATCATTTAAGGCATATTTACTTTTTTCGATACGTCTTTCTCTATTAAAAAATCTCTCTTTACGTTCAGATATTTTTTTAGAAATGAAACTTAAAACAATATATTCATTGTTACTTTGGTTTACATTATCCTTTTTTGAATCCAATCTACACAACTTTTCTAGCCAATAAAAATAAGGAATAAGACTAAAACCCAAAATAGCTATCATTTGATTATAAATTAAATGCAAAGATTTGTAGATTCCATTATCAATTGATCCTATAAGCAAAACACTAAAAAGAAAAACTAAAAGAATAATAGGATATCTAATTCGTTTATTTTTTATTAGTACATTATATACCATTTTTAAAGTGTATATAATAAATAACGGAGACAAAATGATATAAAGACTATGAATATAGATGTCAAAAGAATCAGTTAAAAAAGATATTTGAGGATTACTCAAAACAGAGTAAGTGACAGAAACCAAATAGATTATAAATGAAATAAAAATGCCTTTAAAATATTTATAGTCAAAACCTCTTTCCTCAATTCGTAATAAGTAAAATAAAATTACAAGTGGTAATAAAAATTTAAAGAAAATTAAAACAAATTCAAATATATCATTTAATGATAAAGGGAATCCGTAGGCTGAACTCATAGAAAAAATCAGTAATAACCAGATAGAAAAAAGCAGTAAATATGAAACTATCCATTTAATAAATAAATTAAACGTATAAGATTTTGTATAAATTTTAAAGCTATAATATAAGAAAGAAAAAGCAAACAAAACACTTAAAAAAATAATTAAAATACTGAATACTTCAAATAAAATAGATCCTGTCTCCACACAACATCATCTTTTAATATATCGTTATATAATGTTAATGAAAAGAGATCGATCTATATAAGTATTTTTAAATTATACAAGAGAAAGTCAACTTTTATTAACGATCCTATAAATTCCTAATAAAGCAAATGGTATAGCACCAGTTGTAGCAGCATTAATAGTAAATTGTCATAGATTAACATTTATTTTTGTTGATACTAATATTATACCCATAACAAATAATACTGCTATTTTTCACCGCCTTTTAAACCACCAAAACTTAAAGATTGTGCCAAATAGAGGTAATGTGTATATCTTTTTGTAAAATCATCCCCAAATTTGCCAATGCATTTTCGAAATAATTTAATATTTCCTCGAATAATTAATTTTCGAGGGTTTGACTATGAAAAAATATATAATAGTATTAATATTATTTCTAGCAATAATGTTAACTGTCGGTTGTACTGAAACCACAACAGAAGCCGCAAAATCAACTACACCACCCACCACTGAAAATGACAAAGTTTGTAATTTCGACTGGCAGTATGGAACTACTTCCAGCATAGGACAATACTACACTGCTCCCTTTGGATATTCATATGTGGTAGTCAATTTGTATATCCAAAATGAAGATGATCGAACGATTTCTACAAATCCGTATTATTGGAATTTTGTAGCCGATGGGATCAAATACTCTGTAAATCTTAAATTTTATTTTTAAAGATAGGAGCTCAAAGAGTCTCTCTTATGGGATGCCCTAAAACCTGTAATATCAGAACTATACCTTTTAGAATTTTTTTATGTTTTTAATTTAAATGATGTATGGGTTTTAAATTAAAATCGGTAT
>Ga0265295_1006404_pt1 | contig 14265 bp, 15 predicted proteins | sample Munlansysbiofilm_FD_192503 | JGI IMG/M metagenome (GOLD analysis project Ga0265295, IMG submission 192503) | Leachate microbial communities from a municipal landfill in Southern Ontario, Canada - Methane capture system biofilm | ecosystem: Engineered > Solid waste > Landfill > Unclassified ... | reverse complement strand
CAAGCAAAAATTTTAGAAACTGATTCTAAACGTAAACAATTAAAATTATCATTTAAAGAATTAGATTATAAAGTAAAGCCAATTTATCGTAATCAAATAGTAGATACTAAACATGGTTTCGATTCACTAGCTAAGCAATTGCCCATTTGGATTAATAAAAAACACAAAAAAAGCAAATAAAAATCATGAATTTGGTTGACAAACCAAGGTATTATTGATATCATTATTTGTGTAAAAAGGGGCGATTAGCTCAGTTGGTTAGAGCACCTGCCTTACAAGCAGGGGGTCGGGAGTTCGAGTCTCTCATCGCCCACCATTTTTTTGTGCCGGAATAGCTCAACTGGTAGAGCAACTGACTTGTAATCAGTAGGTTGTGGGTTCAAGTCCTATTTCCGGCACCATTTTTAATTCGGAGGGATAGCGAAGTGGTTAAACGCGGCAGACTGTAAATCTGTTCCTTTGGGTTCGGAGGTTCGAATCCTTCTCCCTCCACCACTAAGTTATTGCCTCGTAGCCAAGCGGTAAGGCATCACACTTTGACTGTGACATGCGCTGGTTCGAATCCAGCCGAGGCAGCCATAAAAATTATTTGTCCCGTTAGCTCAGCCGGTAGAGCATTTGACTTTTAATCAAAGGGTCACAGGTTCGAATCCTGTACGGGACACCAAACAAATTGCCTGGGTGGCGAAATAGGTAGACGCACAGGACTTAAAATCCTGCGGAGCTCATACTCCGTGCCGGTTCAAATCCGGCCCTAGGCACCACTAATTAATATTTTTATTTTTGGAGAATTACCCAAGTCTGGTTGAAGGGACCGGTCTTGAAAACCGGGAGGTCGGAAACGGCGCGGGGGTTCGAATCCCTCATTCTCCGCCACTTTTTTATTGATATCGCGGGGTGGAGCAGCGGTAGCTCGTTGGGCTCATAACCCAAAGGTCGTCGGTTCAAATCCGGCCCCCGCAACCAATTAGGTCCTGTAGTGTAGTGGTTAACATGTCTGCCTGTCACGCAGAAGATCGCGGGTTCGAGTCCCGTCAGGACCGCCACTATTTTTTTATTTGTGGCTTCGTAGCTCAGTCGGTAGAGCAGAGGACTGAAAATCCTCGTGTCGGCGGTTCGATTCCGTCCGAAGCCACCATAGATATTGGAAACACAAATTAATTTGTGTTTTTTAAATGCTATTTATTCATTATGTTGCATTAATCAAGAAAATATATATAATATATTAGGGTGAAGAAAATGTATGATTTAGTAATTATTGGTGCTGGTCCAGCTGGAATATATGCAGCTTATGAAGCAATTAAAATAAATAAAAAAGCAAAAATATTAATAATTGAAAAAGGCAATACTCTTGAAAAAAGAGTTTGTCCACAAGTGGTTAATCCTAAAATTAATTGTATTAATTGTCCAAGCTGTGCTATTATGAACGGTTTTGGGGGAGCCGGTGCTTTTTCCGATGGTAAATATAATATTACTAATGAATTTGGTGGTAATTTATATAGTTATATTGGGTATCAGCAAGCTACAGAATTAATGGAATATGTTGATGAAATCAATATGAACTATTTAAAAAGCAAAAAAATAAAATTATTTGATTCTAATCATAATCATAAATTAAGTACATTGGCGATGCAACATGATTTAAAGTTATTAGCGGCGAAAGTTAGACATTTAGGGACAGATAATAATTATTTATTACTTGAAGCAATGTATAAAGATTTAAATAAGCACACTAAAATGTTGTTTAATTCAAAAGTTATTGCAATTACTAAAGAAAAATATTTTCAAGTTAAATATTTATCAAAAAATAAAGAACATGAAGTTACTGCTAAAAATATAATTTTAGCAACTGGACGTTCTGGATCTGAATTAGTGGTTGATGTTTGTGAACATTTTAATATTGAACTTACTAGTACTAAAGTTGATTTGGGTGTTAGAGTAGAAATACCAGCACAAGTTTTTGAGCATATTACAAAAGAAGTTTACGAAGGTAAATTTGTATACAAAACTAAGCGTTATTCTGATTTAGTTAGAACATTTTGTATGAATCCTAATGGTGTAGTGGTTACAGAAAACGTGGATGGTGTTATAACCGTTAATGGTCATAGTTATAGTGATGATCATAAAAAAACCAAAAACACGAATTTTGCATTATTGGTAGCTCATAATTTTACGGAACCATTTAATAATAGTTTTGAATATGGTAAAGCGATAGCTAGACTTTCTAATATGTTAGGTGGTGGAGTAATCGTTCAGCAATTTGGAGACTTAATTAAAGGCCAACGAAGTACTGCCAGTAGAATGGCAAAAGGCTTTGTTAAACCCACTTTAAATGCTACTCCAGGTGATTTAAGTTTGGTATTACCAAAACGCTGTTTAGATAATATTATTGAAATGATTTATGCTTTAAATAATATTGCACCAGGTGTAGCTAATGATTCAACTTTATTATATGGAGTAGAAGTTAAATTTTATAACTCTTGTATTAAACTGGATCAAGATATGCAAACGCATGTAAAAGGTTTATATATTCTTGGTGATTGTTCTGGAATTACTCATTCTTTATCTCATGCTAGCGCTAGTGGAATATATGTTGCTAGAAAAATATTTAATTAATACTTGAATTATTTATATAAATATCATATAATGATTGTGATATTTATATCGGGAAGTAGCACAGCTTGGTAGTGCACCTGGTTTGGGACCAGGGGGTCGCAGGTTCGAATCCTGTCTTCCCGACCATTAGAAAATCAACACCGTTAGGTGTTTTTTTTGATATAATATAATTGTAAGAAAATAACTTTATTAGAGGGGAGGGTATTATGAAATTAATAAAGGTAGAAAAAATTAAACGTCCAGACTCACGTTTGTTAGGCATAGCAACTATAGAATTAGATAATGGCTATGTTATGCATGATATAAAAATTGTTAAAAGTGATAAAGGTTTAACAATTAATCCTCCAATTATTTCTAAAGATGTTGAAGAAATGAGTGAACAAGAGAAATATTTTACTAGTGTTTTAAATAATGAAAATAGTAAACAAAAAATGAAAAAAATGATAATCAATGATTTTAAAGAATTATAATTTCTTTTTCAATTTTTTTGATATAATATAATAGTTAAAATAAGGTGGCCACCTTTATTTATAAAAAACATGCATTTACTTTGGTTGAATTATTAGCGGTAGTTGTTATTTTAGTTATTTTAAGTGGAATTGGTATATATTCAGTTACTAAAATAATAAATAAAACGCGTGAGAATTCTTTAAATAAAACCGCATTAGTAATAAAACGAGCGGTTAATACATATTTAAGTTCAAATAAGAAATTATTATGGGTTGATAATAAAATAACTCTTGATTTAACGCCTGGTAATGGCGATGATATTGAACCTGGTGATGATGCTGATTTAGTTGATTTATCTAAAGACCCTTGGGGTAAAGATTATGAAAGCGTATTAGCAATTATTACCCGCGATAATAAAACATATTTAATAAATATATACATTATATTGAGTAATGGAGATGTTTATGAACTTCCTAATAATATTAATAAAATTTCAAAATTAATTTTTGAATTTAATCCATTGTCAGTAGTTTCAACTGCCACAACGGGTCAAGATATCAAAATAATTTTAGGTTTAAGTGATTATTATGATACACCTAATATTATAAGTTGTAAGTTAGTAGATGAGAGTAATCAAGAAATAGATAATAGTAAATATCTATGTGGTAATTTAGTAGATAAAGGTTCGGGCATTTATGAATTGCCGGTGGTTCAGGTGATCAAATTACAGTCAAATGGGATCCGTTAACCACAGAGGTAGCTCCGGGGTATAAACGTCATTATGTTTTATATTCTAACGGATATTACAAATACTTATTAATGCCACTTGAACCTACAGTAACACCACTTCCTTTTGCGGCGATGAGTAATTTTCCTTATCAAAATAGTGAAAAATATCCTGACGATTATGACCATTTACAATATCAAAAAGAATGGAATACAAGGTGGCAACCGAATACATCGGGTGAATTAATTGGCAGAACTTTATAAAAGGAGTATAATTACTCCTTTTTCTTTTATAAAAAATCAAAATTAGTTATAATGAAATTAGAAATAAATGGGGTAATGATTTAAGGAGGATTTAAATGCAAAAATTAACAATTGACTTATTACCGACGACATCGTTTATTAATTCAGATGGGACATTAGATCTAAAATCAGCTCTAATTTTCAGTGGTAAAGCTGCCGGTGTTTGTTATAAACAAGATGGTTATGAAGCGCTAGAAAAAGAACCATTAGAAGCAACTTTAAAACGCGTAGAAGATACAATGATTAATGATCATCATAGTGTGTATGATCATGTCAATATATCTTTAAATATTAAAGCAATGCCCAAAATAATGGCAATGCTTTTAAATAATGAAAAGCAATATAATACCAGTGAAAAATCTGGACGGTATACAAAAGTTATAGAAGAAGAAAATAGTGTTATTTCTAAATTAGAGATAGAGCTTTATCAAAAATGGGTTAAAATTTTTTTTGATATAATGAAAAAAGAATATGGCGATTATTTTAATGATTTTAGACTTAGAACCAAAGCGCAAGAAAATGCCCGTTATTTAATAACAGTGTTTTTACCTACGGAGATGATTTATACATTACCGTTAGGCCAATTAAATAAATTAATTGGTTTTATGCAAGAAGCTATTAATCGGCCAGATAATAATGAAATAACGCAATCTTTAATACCGTATTTTGAAATGTTTATTGATGAATGTGAACGCTTAAATTTATCAATTTCTGGATTACAAACTAATAATAAGCATCGTGATTTTAGTTTATTTGCAGCGCGTCCGGTTCAAGAAATGTTTGGTGATGTTTATGCGACAAATTATGAAGGGACATATACTGCTTTGGCACAGTTAATGCGACATCGAACGTTATCATATAATGTTATGCCAACTGAAAATGATAAATTTTATATACCATTAATTTTAAAAGATGATGATAGTTTAGTAAATGAATGGTTAAGCGATAGCGAATTGATAAGAGATGTTAACCCGCAGGGTTCATTAGTTTTAATTAATGAAATGGGTACTTTTGATAATTTTTTGTTAAAAGCAAAAGAAAGACTTTGTACTCACGTTCAATTAGAATCACAACAAATAACTAAAGAAACCCTAATTCGCTACCGTGATGCGCTTAAGGCCGTAAATAACGATTTATATGAAAAAATTTTAAAATATGATCATGGAGCGCGTTGTAATTTTCCGGATTTTCATTGTACAAATGATTGTAAATTCACGGCTGGTAAAAAATTGGTAAGGAGAATATAATGGCAAAATTAATTGTAATTGAAGGAACTGACTGTTCAGGGAAAGAAACGCAATCTGATTTATTATTTGAGCATTTATTAAATGATGATATTAAAATTGTAAAAAAATTTTTTCCTAATTATGATTCTCCAACCGGCAAAATAGTTGGTGGTCCTTATTTAGGGAAAAACCATATTTCTAATGGTTATTTTAATGAGGGAGCAGTTAATGTTGATCCCAAAGTAGCCTCGCTTTATTATGCGGCAGATCGTTTATATAATATTAAAGAAATTAAATCACTTTTAGATAACGGTGTTAATGTTTTGCTTGATCGTTATGTTCAATCAAATATGGCTCATCAGGGTGCAAAATTAACAACTCCCGAAGAACGTTTAGAAATGTATCGCTTTCTAGAAAAATTAGAATATGAATTATTAGAATTACCGCGTCCAGACTGTGTTATATTTTTACATATGCCTTATCAACAAGCTAGTAAATTAAAATCAAATCGCAGTGAGTTACCTGATCAACATGAAGCTTCATCTCAACATTTAAGACAAGCAGAGGCAGCTTATTTAGAGATGGCTAAGTTATATGATTTTGAAGTCATTAAATGTGTTGATGAAGGAAAAATAAAAAGTAAGGAAGAAACACACCAAGAAGTTTATAAGCGAGTTAGACAACACTTAATAAAATAATTATTTTTAATTTGATAAACATATATAAATGTGGTAATATGAAACTGTAAAATAACGGAGGTAATTATGATTAAAAAAATAATTGGTAATAAGCGAGCATTTACTTTAGTGGAATTAATATCAACGCTTACTATTTTAATGTTGATAGTTGGAATCGCCGCGATATCTATTAGTGGAACGTATAAAAAGAATAAAGAAAAGACCGATCAAATTAAGATTAATAATATTTTACGCGGTACCGAGGACTATGTGATTAAAAATAAAATTAAGTTGGTTGCTAACATTCCTTTATATTTTTCAGTTAGTGGGTTAGTGCAAGATAATGTTTTAACGGCTGATGCTAATGATGTATTAAAAGAAATATGTAAAGATCAAACAGCTTGTGATGTAAGTAACTCATATTATATTAAAGCTTTAAAACTTCTTGATAATCAGGTTAAATACACATTGATTACATTAGAACAATTTCAAAGCGATACGGGAATAGACATAGAAACACTTAATACTAATTGGGCAGTAAAATATTATCCTGCGACACCAATTGTACTTAAGGAAAAAATTAATCAAACTATTAAATTTGGAATAGATAGGCCAGTTGGTTTACCTTTATATAATTTATTTATGAAAAATATTAGATACGATATTTTAAAAGAAGGGTCTGCTACTAATTTATATAATAATGAATCAGTTGAAAATTTTAAAACTTTAGAAAATGGTAATTATTCATTTTTAATGGATAAGGCATTATCCCCAGGCAATTATCAATTAACATTAAAAATTGATAATGAAATGGGTAAAACCTTGGTTTTTAACCCAATAACATTGATTATGAATGATGGCGTTGCTAAGCCTTTGATTACATATGTTGAAGAGCCGCCGGCAATATGGTATAAAGACCCAGTATCTTTTGATGCTTGGGGTCAAAGAGAAATAACTGGCGAGTATGCTGATACTATGTTAATGACGGGCACAAAAACATATGGTGGTGTAAATACTGCTGTTAATAATACATTCAGTAATTTACAAAATACTGCCAATAAAGCTACCATTACTATAAATACTCCTGGGGTTCATAACATTAATTTAACAAGTAAGATTACAACGGGTAATACGAACATTGTTGGCGATACTCGAACATTTACCGTACGATATGATAATATTTTACCTACGGTTAGTGTTACTGCTAGTACAGTATCATGGACTAAAGGTAATGTTACTTTAACTTGTACAGCCAGTGATGTTGATAGTGGGATAGCTTCTCAAACTTTTACTACAAAAACAGTAACTACCAACGGTACTCATAGTTGTACAGCAATTGATCTAGCAGGTAATACTAAAACTGTTTCATATACCGTAAATAATATTGATAAAACAGCACCAAGTTGTACAAGCAGCGGAGGAAGTGCATCTTGGACATCAGGCAGTCGTACAATTACTGGTACATGTAGTGATAGTGGAAGTGGATGTTCTTCTAGTTCTATTTCCAAAAGTTATTCATCAGAAATAAATACTACCAAAGCAGGACCTGGTACAGTAACTGACAATGTTGGTAACAGTACTGTGTGCCCCAATAATCAAACAGTAAGAATTGATAAAACAGCCCCAACTATGACTAGGTTTGATTTGAAAAAAATAGTTTCTGGTGCTTGTACCGGTGCATTAGCAGATAATGGTTGGAGCAATGTTAACGTTTGTATTTTACCACCACCAGTATATAATGCAATTGAAGCAACAGACGGCGGTAGTGGAATAAATCGTTATCAAATATCAACGGATGGTGCGAGTTGGAGTGATTTACCTACGGCTTGGGATATAAATAATTCAATGATTTATATTCAAAATGCTGGCGCTTACTATCGTTATGTTCGTGCCGTGGATAATGTTGGTTATGCTTCTAGTGCGATAAAAAGATATTTTAATATTGATAGAACGGCGCCAACGGTTAGTTATGGTCAATGTCGGACAACGGATGCGACATTAAAAAGCGGAGTTAATATAGTTGTTAGTGATTTAGCGCCTACTACAACAAAAGTATATTATGGTTATAATTATACTGGTGGTTATCCATGGGCGGCTAACTTTAGTGCGGGTCCAGCCTCTAATAATTTATTTGAAATACATTCGTTAACAGGCCCAGCTTATCCTGAAAACGTAATGTCAACTTCTTATAAATATATAAGGCTTTTGGTGGGTGGTAATTCTAATAGTTCTTATTATCGAGCTGGTTTAGAAGTTATCGATGCCGCGGGCAATAGATACTCGGATGTAAGCCCGTGGTACTTATATAACAATACATCGGTAGGTTATTGCTGGTAATGCTAATTGACAATTTTCAAAAAAAATGTTAAACTTTAGATGCTGAAATAATTCAGTGATTTAATTCTCAAACTTACGTCCTGTAGTTTAAAGAAAAGAATCAAACTAATAAGGAGGTAAGTATGAACGAACAAACATTTGAAGATAAAGTTATAGTATGCAGAACTTGTGGTAAAGAATTTACTTTTACTGCTGGTGAGCAAGAATTTTATGCTCCAAAAGGATTTTCTGAGCCTAAAGACTGTAAAGAATGTCGTGCTGAGAAAAAAGCAAGCCGTAACCAAGATAATTATTAATAATAAAAAGGAATCCAAATGGATTCCTTTTTTAGTTGGTAAAACGATAAATTTCGTTATTAATTGCTAAAATTAAACCTAACATAATCATATATGACAGAAGACTACTGCCACCATAACTAATAAATGGTAATGTTACCCCAATAATAGGAAATAACCCCAATGTCATACCAATATTAATTACTTGACTAAAAATAATGACGCTAATGATCCCGGCGATTAAATATAAGTTTAGATTTTTGTTAGTAATACTAGTTAAATTAATTATTTTGAAATCAAAGAAAAGAATTGAACAAATTAAAATAAAAGCCCCAATTAAGCCAAAGGTACTGACCCAAACAGCAAAAATAAAATCAGTATTAGCTTCGGGGAAATAAATAGGTATTTTTTGTAAACCATTTCCCCAAATACCAGCGCTACCCATTGAAGCCATTGCATTTTTTAATTGAAAAGCTTCGCCGTTAGTCCAATTTAATATTCGATCAATTCGATAAAAAGAATTAGTACCAAATAAATTAATAAACAAGTGATCATTAATAAAATATAAACCAATAAATATAATAGTAATAATTATAATTATTATGAAACCAATAATAAACCATCTCTTTCTGATGCCACTGATAAAAAGCATACTAAATAAAATAACTAGATAAAAAATAACAGCACCAGTATCCGGTTCTAGGAACGTAAGTAAACTTGGGATAAAGGTTATCATAATACAAGAAAAAATCAGCTTTAATTCATCATCAATGGTGGGTTGATGAAACATATTGTTAAATTCGTTAATCTTTACTGTTAACATTAAAATTAAACTAATTTTCATAAATTCACTAGGTTGAAAACTACCAAGTAATGGAATTTCAAACCATGCTCGGGCGCCATTAATATCTCGGCCCCATAACAAAACACTAATCAATAAAATAATATTAATAATATATAAGATCCGAGCATGGCGATAAAAATAATCAACTCCAAGATTCATAATTAAAATTACTAAACCAATCCCTATCCCGAACCAAACTAATTGTTTTAAAAAAACATGTGTTTGATAGCTAGGAAGAATATTATTAGCGCTATATAAGCTAATAACACTAATTAACATCATAATAAAAAACGTAATAATAAAACCGATATCAACTTTAAAGCGCGAGGGTTTATGCATATTAATCACCATTAATATTATAACAGATGCTTAATTAGTTTGAAAAATAAAAAAATTATTATATAATTAAAGAGGTGATGTAAATGAATTTATCAATTTTTATAAACTATTTAATTATTATAATTATTATGTTATTAATTGCTTTAGCAATTGTTAGAATGAATAAAAAAGATTATAAATACCAAATAAATAAACTGATTCAATATTTAGGTGGTAAAGATAATATTGTTAGTGTTGAAGATAACCAATCGCGTCTTAAGATTGAGGTAAAGGATGTTGGGGTAGTAAACAAAGAAGCTATTCAAAAATTAGGCGCCCGCGGAATTGTTGAATTAGATCATCAATTAAAAATTATCTATGGTGCTGGATCAAGAGAGTTAAAGAAATATATAGAAGAGCTAAAACAAATTTAGCTCTTCTTATTTTTTAATAAACGATATAATTCGATTCGAGGTTGGCTATTAAAACGGAATTTATATTGATGATGTCCTAAACCATTTGAAATATATAATTTAGTAGTATTAAAGCTATAGGTAAAGGCAGGATAAAGACTTGAAGGTTCTAAATCAATAAACGGAAAATTTATTTCTTTGTTATGATTATGACCCGCAAAAATATAATCGGGTTTATATTTTAATAATAGTTTAGTATTTTGGGGATTATGCGTTAAAAAGATAAATAAATTTTCTCGCTTAATATTTTTAAAATCCGGATTAAAATTATTTTTATTAATTAAGTGCTTAGTGCCATAAAAATAAATGGGTTCATTATTTTGAAAATAAACGGGTAATAGTTCATTATTTAAAATAGTAAAGTTGCCATTAATTAAAATTTGGCGATCATACAAGGTGTCTTTTTCACCAAGAACTGCTAATTTGATTGTTGATGCTGACATTTTTTTCAAGTAATTGGTTAATAGCTTTTTATTAGTGGTTGATAAGTTATTATCTGCTAAATCCCCGGTAAAAATAATAATATCAGGCTTTGTTAAAGTAACTTTTTTATATAACAATTTTATCTTTTGGGTGTTATCATTACTATAATGTGAATCACTAAATTGAAGGATTTTTAAACCATGTTTAGTTGAATCAACCTTTTTATTATAGAGATTAACCTCTTTAATATTGATTGAATGATTATCAATATAATATAGATAGTAAGTAAAAATGCCAACAATAATAATTATGGTAATAACTAATAATTTAAATTTTTGCATAGTCGCTCCTTATTTTAAAAATATATATAATCCAAAACTAATAATATTGTGTATAAAATGAATAATAATGGGGATATAAATATTATTGTGTTTTAAATAACTCCAAGATAAAACGCCACCCATAAAAGCATAAGGAATGATTAGGGTTAAATCAGTCCAATTATAAAACCCATTAATAACGTGCATAGCACTGAACATAAGTGTGCTCATTACTAAAAACAGCCAATTAGTTTTAAATATTTTGCGGAAAATACCTCGAAAAACAGTTTCTTCAATTAAAGGTGCTAACAAGCTAACGCTTAAAAACATGATAACAGGCGATATGTCAATTAAAGAGCGGACAGCATCTTCATTAACAGTTTCGATTTTTGGTAATAACCATTCAATGGCTAAGTTACTGAAAGCCATCAATAATACTCCTACCATCCAATAGCGTAATGCTAATGAAAGATAGTTATCGGCATCAGCTTTAAACTTTTTAAAATCTTTAATAAAGACTTTTCGTAAGATAAAAACTAAAAATAAAAAATAACCAACTTCAATAATAACAGCAATTATTTGGTACTTACTATATAAAAAAGCACTAGATAAATAATTAATAATAATATAACTAGCAACTATACTTAAATAAGCCAAGGTTTTAAATAAGTTTTTTAACATATGCTTCACCTTAATAATTATAACATTAAATTAGTGTTTACAGATATTAAAAAAACAAGTATAATGTAAGTGAAAGGAGAGTGGGATAACCACTCTTTCATTTTTGAGGAGGATATAATGATAGAAGAAATTACTAATTTATTAAAACCGGTTATTAATGAAGTTAATTTAGAATTATTGGCTGTTAATTGGTTACCGAACATTAAAACTTTAGAAGTGGTCATTGACAAAGAAAATGGCGTTGATATTGATGATTGTGTTTTGGCGACTAAGGTAATAAATAAAGTAATTGAAAAAGTAGATGATAAATTAGGGAACTACACATTAGAGGTGGTGAGTAAAGGAGTAGAAGATGAATAATCAAGCATTTTTAGAGGCAATTGATAATATTGTAAAAGAAAAAAATATTGAGCGTGAGGTAGTTTGGGAAGCTATGGAATTAGCGATGGCTACTGCATATAAAAAGAATTTTGATAATAAAAGTAATGTTAAAGTTGAAATAAATCGTGAAACCGGTGATATTAAAATTTATGCATATCAATTAGTAGTAAAACGTGTAACTGATCCAGAAATAGAAATTACAGTTGCTAAAGCTCGCAAAATTAAACCTGATGCAGTAGAGGGTGATGAACTGTTAGAAGAGGTAACGCCACAAGATTTTGGAAGAGTGGCTGCGGGTACTGCTAAACAAGTTGTAATGCAAAAAATTAGAGAGGCAGAACGTGAAAGCATTATGACAGAATTTAACGATAAAGAGGGTGAATTAGTAGTTGGTTCTTTATCGCGTGAAGATGTTAAAAATTATTATGTAGATTTAGGTCGTGCCCATGGTATTTTACCTAAAAGTGAGATGATTCCGGGTGAATTAGTCAAAATGGGGACAAGTATTAAAGTATATATTAGTAAGATTGAAAACGGGCCTAAAGGACCAGTAATCTTGCTTACGCGCAAACACTATAATTTTGTAAAGAGATTATTTGAACGTGAAATTCCCGAATTAATGGACGGGACAGTGATGATTCATGGTATTGCACGTGAAGCGGGTGAACGTAGTAAAGTAGCAGTATATTCTAATGTTTTAAATGTTGATGCGATTGGTGCATGTATTGGTAATAAAGGCGCAAGAATAGCTAATATTATCAAAGAATTAGCCGGTGAAAAAGTGGATTTAGTATTGTATGATAAAGAACCCAAGGTTTTTATAGAAAATGCGTTAAGTCCTGCAAAAAATTTACAGATAGTATTTACTGATGAAAGCGAAGAAAACGCTTTAGTAATTGCTGATCCTGATAATTTATCACTAGCCATTGGTAAGCGTGGTATTAATGTTAAACTAGCAGCGCGTTTAGTTAAAAAACGTTTAGATGTTATGACATTAGTTGATGCGCGTGATAAAGGGTATGATTTAGGATTTGTTGAATAATGAAAAAAATGCCAATGCGTACATGTGCTTTAACACGTGAGAAACATTTGAAAAGTGATTTGATTAGAATTGTTCGCACCCCAGAAGGATCGGTTGTAATTGATCAAACTGGAAAAATAAATGGTCGTGGTGTTTATTTAAAGAAGGATGCTAGTATAATTTTACAAGCTCAACAAAAAAAGGTGTTAAATCATCATTTAAAAACAGTGGTTGATGACACTTTATTTACTGAATTATTGAACATAATAAATAAATAAAAGAAAGAAGGTGAAGCCTAATGATGACAGTTTTAGAATATGCAGAAGATATGAATAAGAGCGTAGAAGATGTATTAGCTAAATGTAAAGTATTAGGAATATTAGCTAATAATCAAGAAGACATGTTAGATGATGAAGCGATTGTTATTCTTGATAATGCTTGGGATGAAGATTTAGAAGCTACAGAAGAAGTTTTGGCGGATATTGAATTTGAGGAACAAGTAGAAGAGTTGGTGGAAAATACCGTTTTAAAAATTAAAGAAGCACCAACAAAACAAAAAATCGTGACTAAAGATAAGAAAAATTTAGCAACATTAAAAAAAGAGATGTATAAGAATAAAAATAAATTAGCATCAAATGCTTCAAAAACTGATGAAAATCAATTAATTTATAAAGAGGGCATGACTTTAGCTGATTTAGCTAATGAAATAGGAGTCGGTGCAGCGGAATTAATTAAAAAATTAATGGTTTTAGGAAATATGGTTAATCAAAATCAGCCACTTAATTTAGAAGAAGCTGAACTATTGGCTGGTGAATATGGCAAAACCATTAAAGCGGCCGAAAAAGTTGATATTGCTAGTTTCGAAAGTTTTGAAATAGTTGATCAGCCAGAAGATTTGTTACCAAGGCCACCAGTTGTTACAATTATGGGACATGTAGACCATGGTAAAACTACATTACTTGATACAATCCGTAAAACGAATGTGGTTGCTTGTGAGGCCGGGGGTATTACCCAACACATTGCTGCTTATCAGATTAAGGTTAATGGTGAAAAAATCACTTTTATTGATACACCAGGACATGCGGCCTTTACTGAAATGCGTGCTCGTGGAGCAAGTGTGACAGACATAATCATTATTATTGTAGCTGCTGATGATGGTATCATGCCACAAACAAAAGAAGTTATTGATCATGC
>Ga0265295_1006403_pt1 | contig 14268 bp, 23 predicted proteins | sample Munlansysbiofilm_FD_192503 | JGI IMG/M metagenome (GOLD analysis project Ga0265295, IMG submission 192503) | Leachate microbial communities from a municipal landfill in Southern Ontario, Canada - Methane capture system biofilm | ecosystem: Engineered > Solid waste > Landfill > Unclassified ... | reverse complement strand
GCATACACTCCTCAAAAAATTGAGAAAAATAAAAAAGAGCCATATCCTTTTCAAATCGTGAGAGTAAAATGGCTTTCTCTTTTTCAAAGAACCCTTTGCACACACAAAGAAGTTTTGAACTTACATGTAATAATTCATTATGAAAAAGCTTATTTTTTGGTAATATAAAGCGATATCCACCATCAAGCGTTCCAACATCTAAAACAGGCTTTACAAAAAAATGCCCATCTTCTTCACCGATAACTTCAACTTCAATAACTTTTCCGTGTGATTGCATTGTAAACTGTAAGGCATCTCTTTTTTGTGAGTATTCAAACAATAAAGAATTTAATATCTTCGCAATCTTTTCATACTGTTTTTGACTAATAATGAAATGCTTAATATAAAGAGTTGAGTTTTGACTAATGGCCAAAGAGATAGTGCCATCTTCCCAAACATAAGCACTTCCAAAAGCATTGTAAGCTCTTGCGATTGCCATTTTAAAAAGAGCTTCCGTCTCAATTTCTGAAATACCATAACGAGCTGATATTTCAGAGATATAACGCTTGTATTTTCTGACATTCAATGATGCATCCTTTTTTGATATCCACGTTTAAGTTTTTTCATTAACACTTGCTCTAGTCGTTTTCCAGCTTCATCCATGCTTTGAAAAAAACGTACTTTCTTACCTGTATGAGATTTAAAGGCAATATTTCCATAGACACATTCAAATTCAATTTCACCAAATAGCGTTTGCATAAGAGACATATTGTAATAGCGAATATGTGTTGCATTTATTTTTTTAACCAAATATACTCTCATTTTAACACCTCCCTTTTGCACGTCTCTTTTGGGGATAATTAAAAAACTAATGTTGGGTGTGAGTAATATTAAAACTAATGTTTTTCTTACTACATGGGTCAATAATCACAATCTCTTTTTCAATTTCGAAGAGTGCAATCGCTACTTTTTTGAACAGAGTATAAAGTGTTTCGCCCTTTTGTTTTTCTGCAATAACACATGAAAAATCAAAAACATCCTTCGTTGCAAATTGAGTATAGAGACTTTTTTCAATACGTAAAATAGCTCTATACGCATTATCAACATTAGTAAATGTAAATAAAATCGTATGATGCGTTTCGTCAATTTCTATATGCCTATCTGTTAAGCGAATCAGTTTCTTAATATCCAAAGAAGGAATAGACTCTTCTGTCTTCAAAAGAGCCATAGTAATTGCAACTCCATGTCGATGATGCATATAATCACACTCAACAAAAATGCGCTTAAATTGACGATAGGCTTTTTCAATATCAAACGCTACATTTGGCTTATGAAAAACAATACCACTTTCGCTTTCAGCAAGCAGTCTATTTAAAAAATTGGGCATATCAATGTTCCTTCAATTCCAGAGGAATCATCTCTTTGTAAGATTTAAAACCCTTTGAATGGCTTAATGAGTAAACAACTTTTTTACCAATAATGGCTCTAAAAAATTTAGGCTCATGTCCACTTTTCCAATGCTCATAAAGCAAGGCATTCACTAGCTGTAAACGATTATGCAAGTTGTTTTCCTTTAAAGAGTAACCGCCTGCTTTAAAAACACTCTCCATCTGTTCGATTGAAGTTGTTAAAAGCATCCCTTGTTGTTGCATCGTCTTTACAGCACACTCAACGGCATTGTTTTTCATCTTTGTTTCTGGCATGATCATAGGCATTGTTTTTTCCTTTGAACTATTTAAAAACATCTATTGCTAATGATTTTTCATTAAGCCCTGATGTACTACTTTTTGATTCTGGAGCTTTCAAAATAGTGTTATCTTTGTGGCACTCGTAACAAGCCTTGATAGCTTGATGCTCTTTAACTTCGGTGTCTGAGTAAAGTTTTTCTTTTTGGTGGCAATCAAAACAAGACTGCCCACATGCCCCACCATGTTGCGCTGGTTTGTCGTGACATGTGGTGCACTCTTTTAAAATTCGATGGTCTTGATCATCAATAAATGGCTGCAATTTTGGGTGGCAGTCTAAACAACTCCCCCCACATGCAAAGACCAAAGAAAAAAACATTGTTAAAAATAAAACGACTCTCATATCATTCTCCTATTGAAATAATGTATTAATCTGATGTTTGAAAATATTCTGTCCGCCAAAGCTGGGATACCTATTTTTGTACATCCGTGATAACCTTGTGCTTCACCAATAAAAACAACATGAGGCTTTTTAATTGCTGCACGTAAATAGACTTCAAGGTTATGTGTTTTTATTGCATTGGAATATGGATTTGAAACCGTAGAATTGCTCTCTCTTTCTTGTAAAATCTCTAAAAAATGAGCTACCTTAGGCATCTTCTTTATCCTTTTTTCCCTCATTCTCAACAACATATAAAACACCTGTATTGTGGTTTCCAGAAATGAATATATTTTCATTCTTTTTTATTGGATCAAAATTATCAGCCATCAAAAGGTGTTCAATTTCAATATTTGTGAAAGATTTTTTAAAATAAAAGAGTCTGTGACCATTTTTATACATTTTGGCCGCAATGGATTTGAGGTACTGTATATCATCAGCATCTTTAAACGGTATACAATCAAGCTCTTTGGCTTTTACATGTAACGCTTCGGGAGATTCAAATATCATTGGTGTAAATAATTCAAGTAAAGATGAAGTTAATGGTGAGACAAATCTTACTTTGTTACGTTGGCACTTTTCGATAAATTCTTCTTTTGTGGTCGCTTTAAAATAGCAATATCCTTGTGAAACGAGTTCGTAAAGTAGATGATATTCAGTTTGCATGACAGCTTCACACACATCCCATAACGGTTCAATTTCTTCAGATGAAAATCGATTATAATCAACGTAACAGATAACATTCCGTGTCTGCATGAGCTCAAAGAGCGCTTCGTAATCGTTTGATGTGGTGTAGCCATTAATTAACATTGCTTTTTCCTGCACAAATAGGGCAATAATCATGGCTCCGTAAATAAAAACCATTACATGCAACACATTGAATGATTGAGCCGCTAAAAACTTTTTCTCCTGCCCAAAGTGATTTTTTAAACTCTTTCCACTTTGGAGGTTCAGCCCCTGCTGGGTTATCAATCGCTTGTTGCACAATATTCATTAAATCGCAAACCTCTTCTCTTGCTAATAAAAGGTCAGATTTACTTTCTCTTTGGTATGTATCTTTTTTTGTAAGAAGGTATTGTAAATTTTGAATGATGCTATTTTTGCTCTCAATAAGGAGGGAAAATTTTTCACATGCATCGTAAATATCTTGCATATTTCGTTCATCTAACTTATGGTGTGTATAAAGATTTTGTATAAGCTCTGTACAAATCGAAGCACAAGTGGCGTTTTGATACACTTTAAGTTTGTCGTTTAAAAGCTCAACTCGCATTTCAAGTAAACGAATATAGCTAAGATAGGCGTTATTATCTTTGCTTGTTGGGTTTTCAATACATTCTTTTTCTGACAATAATGCATCATTTTCAGACATCTTTATTCTCCTTTTTAATGGGGGATTCTTTTCTTTGTTCTTTAATCCATTGATTGGCTAATTTAGATGCATCTTGTAGTGCATGTCCTTCATTGCACAATATTTGAACCTCCCAGTAGAACTTTGCTTCTTCTGATTGATAATTAGTGACCCATGCATCAAGACAAAGAAATTTATCACCAACGTTCATGCTTGAAAAGGCACAAATGGCACCATCTTTTATCTCTTGTGTAAATCCACCTTCTGTCGGCATTACTTTGATTTTTTCTAACGTGTCTGCTTGCACCGTTTGCAGTGTGTCAAATGACTGACCGTCTTCATCAACTACTAGGACATGTTTTACAAAAAGGTTTTTTGCTAAAAACCCTAAACTAATCATTTTGTCATGAGTGACTACTTCCATTCTCATTTAAAAAGTCCTTTCATGTAATAAAATATGTTGAAAATCAACACTAGGTACCTGAAATGCACAAATTTCTCGAATGGATAATGGAGCAAAAAAATTAAGAATGGGAGAAATATCAATCTCTGTCATTGTTTTAATATTTTCAAGTTGCTGTATACATTCGCCAATTTCTAAAGAAGATGGAGTGTTGGGTAATTTAATAGAGATAGCATTTCCTTTTGCAACATCTTTGATGAGTTCTCTAATACTTAAACCTTTCTGGGTGATAATTTCGTCGAAAATATCCCCAATCTTAGTGTCATGAGAAAGATTGTTCAATAGACACTCTTCATCTTCAAAATAGCATCCTAAATGAATAAAAATCAAATCGATTGAAAAATCGATTTGTTCTTCTGTTAGCTCTTTTAAAATCATTCTTTTCCTTTATAAATATTTGACTTTTTTTATATGTAAAATTAAGAACTATTGGTTTATGGAAAACCCTTCCGTTTGAAAAACAACTTCTTTGTCGTTGTAAAACATACTTAAAACCAAAGAGCGCTTCTCTTTTTTTAAGGGGATATTTTGAGTTTCTGCTACCTTAATAACCGCATTAGGATGTAGGCGTTGAAGTGTTGCGATAAGCTCTTTTACGGTAGACGTGTGAAGTTGTATATAACCACTCATGTTTTTTCCTAGTATAAATCTATGATTTTTGGTTTTAGCGGTTGATTGTTTTTGCTTTTTGAAGCAGAGATAAACTCTTTTCTCAATTTTTCGTTGTAGTAGGCTATGGCTTCATGTTTAGGAAGTCGAGGAGGTAAAGAACCAGTGTCTCCTAATTTATTCGTAATATCTTCAATCTCTTTTTTGAAATTAATTGAGTTCTGCCTCTGAATTCGTTTTTCACCATAGGTCATTTTTTAGTTTCCCATATCACTTATATCAGCCATGCCTTCTTCAATTTGCTCATAGATTTGTTTAGCTTTTTCCCTATCAAGCGTTTTATGATTAAGTTTGGCATTGATTTGTTTGATCCAATAAGATTTCTCTTCATAAGGTAATGTGCCCGTTTGAACTAAAGTAAGCAGTGTGCGTAACTCTGCTGGTGTTTTTTCATCAAGATTAATATGTGCATGTTGCATTGGCGATATCCTTTTGATTTTTCCTCGTGTAATTTTAAAAACATAAGAGAATCAAAGCTATCGAAAAAGGTTCAAAAACGATATCTTTGACTCACCTATGCTTTTATACATACGATACTAATTTCACATGAATTGATTGACTTGGGAACATAAGGGATGCATTCAATATCAGGACCTAAACCACAAGCAATTAATTGATATTGTTTTTTAAGAATCTGATTTGCATAATGTAAAAGAAGAGGATTGAGGTAGCTAAGCTCCTTGTTAAGTTCTTCTATTGTCTTAGTGTTAATATCTATATAAGGTGTGTCAGAATGAATACAATACAAAAACAACCCCTTTTTTCATAAAATATATAATATAAAAATACATAATTATATAAAAATACTATTTTGTAAATAATATGATGTATTATATTATAAAAAGAAGTTTTTTTCAATCTAAAAAATAAGTATTTGGCAAATAAAGAAAAAAATAGAAAAAAAAATATGTTATACTATTTCTCTAAATTCATATTAGAAAAAAAGGTGTCTAACATTATGGAAGCCAATTTAAGAAAATCTAAAAAGAGTAAAAAAAACACAAGCCCATTATTGCTCACAAAAAATATCTCAATTTCATTGCCAGCGCACTTAATTCATAAAATCAACCAAATGGAACTCTCTGGGCAAGGCGTTAATATGAGTAAAACAATTCGTTTTATCTTGGAAGATTATTTTGAAGCAAGTGAAAATGGAAAAGTTTTTCAATCATTACAAAAAGACCACATCCTCGTTCCTGTTGATTTATATGCTGAGCTAAAAAGCATTGGTAAAGTAACAATAAAGAGTAGGGCACTTAAGGGTGAACTTGAATTGGTTTCTTTATATGGTAATGAATATGTACAACTCTCTAAAGATGACCCCTTAAATATTTACGCCCAAACGCAAACATGCAGAGATGAAGTTTCTGCGATGCAAAAACAAGTCAATGAAATAATGGAAAATTATGAAGAAATTTTCAAAGAATTAAAATCCATTAAAAACAGTAAATAATTAATATTTTATAAAGTTTAATAAAATTATAATTATTTGAAATTTTATAATAGTATTTATATAAAATACTATCGCCCATCGCAAGATGAGGTCAGGTATCCACTTGGATTCCTTTGGGAGAAAAACCCATAAAAGAGGGTATGCCTAGAATCCCTTTCCTTCTCTTAGGAAAAAGGTAAAACTACACAATTCAATTTCATGAATTAATGATTAAAATATTAAGAGTTCTTGCTTGACAAGACTCTTCTTATATACATACTTAGGTAATTTTGTATGCCATAACAAAAGGTGTACTTTATCACTCATTTACCACATTCCCAAATAAAAACAATCAACTCAAAAAAAACCATCTTAACAAAGGAGTCTTTATGGCAAAACAAAAACAAAGTGATTTCGCACAAAAAGCGGCAGAAATCAAAGAAAATATCCTAAGCGATATTGAAAATATTGATTTGGGGATCAATGATTTTAATGCTCGGAAAACAAACATCAATTTGATTTATAAAATCAGAGCAGGGGTTAATGCTGCTCGTTTTTCAGGTGAGCGTGATTTAGGTATTACCTTAAGCTCGTCTAAAAACATTAAAGGTGTGTTGGAGAAATTAAACAAACTCTCTAGCATTATGGAGTATATGCTCACACAAATTATGTTTCTCTCTAAAAATGGTGAGACAGATCAAGCTATGGAGATGATTCAAGAACAGGCGAAGCTTCAAGCCGAAATTGATAAAGCAGAAGAAGGGTTTGAAAAAATCATCGACACATATCTTCAAAAAGGATATGCAAGAAGAGCTTTAGTTCAAGAGTACAACGAGGAAAAAGAGGCTGAAAAAGTTAAAAATCTCGTAGAAGATTACCAAAAAGGCATGAAGCCTTCAGAACTTGTGAAAAAATATGAATTAAGTGCTGAGGTTGTATCAAACAAATGTTCTCGATACAGGGTTGATTATTTGGAGGCAAACAAGAAAGAGATTGAAAAACTCTTTTTAAAAGAACAAAACTTAGCTCAATTAGCCGAAACATTTGAATTAAAAACGAAAAATGTGAGAACGGCCTTAATTGAGTGGGCTAAAAGCGATGAAAAATTAAGCAAAGTTTTAAATGCTTATTTTGAAGGCGAACAGGCAAAAAAAGAGGATACGCAAGAGGAACCACTAAAGGCTGATGAAACTGAAAAAACAGCGTAATGTGTTAATCAAAGAGTCCACTTGGGACTCTTGAATGAATACATTACAAAGGTAAAATTGTGCATAAAACAACATTTTGTCTCTATTCACTGTGTGCCCTTCTTATTTGTGATAGCGTTGTAGCTTCTGATAAGGAACCATTGGAAATTATCAAAACAGTATCTAGCACCGAATCAAAAGAAAAACCATCACCTCTTAATGAGTATCAAAACATAGGTCTTTTAGGAAGTTTAAAAAATGCAAATATCCCTTATCAAATTCATTCAGTATCCAAAGAGGTAATAGCCAATCAGCAAGCCATTGGGCTAGAAGATATTATCAAATACTCCACTTCTGCACAAATTGAAATGCGTGGCGGTGCAGAGGTTGGACGACCACAAACACGAGGTTTTCGTTCCGATGTGGTGTCTAATACCTTCTATGATGGATTACATGTTTTTGCGGTAACAGCAAAGCCTATGGAACAATTTGAAAGAGTTGATATTTTAAACGGTGTTGCAGGAACACTTTTTGGTCCACAAACACCATCGGGTATTTACAACTTTATTGAAAAACGACCTACATCCACACCTTACAATACACTCTCCACAACATATCTAAGTGATGCTATTTTTGGCATACATGGTGATTTTGGTGGAAGAGAAGGCATTGTGGGGTATCGCATTAATCTGGTTAAGCAAGGTGGAGAAGGGTATATAAGTGATAGCAAGCTTGAACGTGAACTTGTTGCCATTGCCTTGGATTGGCATGTAAACGATAGTGCTGTCGTTGAAACTAATTTTAGTCACTATAACTATAAAAAAGAGGGATACGCTGGAACATTTGTTATGCCTATCCTTAATGGGGGCGTTGCTCGTTATTTACTCCCTGATTCCGTAGATAGCTCAACAAAAGGATTGGGACAAAAGTATGCAGGCATGGATTTGGAAACTACAACGGCAAGCGCTAAACTAAAATACAGTATTAACCCAGATTTGTATTTTGAGGGAGGGTATTTATACCAAAGAGCAGATAGAAGTCTTTATGGTGTAAGCAATACCTTCATGGACAATACAGGAGGGTATCAAGCGGTACAATCAACCATATCTGCTCCAGGGCGAACGGATATCCAAAGCTTTATGGCACAGGTGAGAAGTGAGCTTGATTTTCTTGATACGCAACATACTCTTTCTTTGGGGGGGAATGGCTATCAACTTATTGGGTATTCTAATCTAAACACAGGCGCTTCAAGTGCAATTTTAGGCGTATCAAATATTTACAATCCTACTCTCTTTGCTGAACCAACAACATTTGTAAGCTCAGCCCCTCGGTATAAATCTTCTCTTAATAATGTCAATAGCCTAATGCTAGGCGATGTGATTACCTTGAACAAGCAGTGGCAAACAATTCTAAGTTTTAGTAACAGTTGGTTTAATCAATACAGCTACTCCTCTTCTGGGGTAAAATCTCAAACCTATGATGACCAAGGACAAAGTTATGCTGCTAGTTTGATTTATAAACCCCTTGATAATCTAAACCTCTATTTTACCTATGCGGATGCAATTCAAGCAGGTTCCTCTGGAACTAACTCAGATGGTAGTAGTGTGGTTTTAGAACCATCTCGAAGCAAACAGTATGAAATTGGAGCAAAAGCATCTCTTGATAAGATAGATTTATCAACGGCATTGTTTCAAATCATTCGTCCTATTGCCTATCTGGGAGACGATGGAATTTATGCCGAAAAAGGTGAACAAAGAAATCGTGGTGTAGAGTTGATGATGGGTGGAAAACTCATAGATAATTTAAGTCTTTTAGGCGGAGTAACATATCTTGATGCCGAACTTCAAAATGCAAAATTAGCAACACTCGAAAACAAACAGATTATTGGTGTTCCTGAGTGGCAATACAACATCTTGCTTGACTATCTGCTTCCGATTAACACAGGCACGCTAGGCTTTAGTGCGAATTTTCATTATACCGATGATAGGCCCATTGATGAAGCCAATACACAATATGCTCGTGATTATTTTACAATTGATTTAGGGATGCGCTACATTACAAAACACCTACTAGGGGATAAAACAACCTTTAGACTAACCATCAACAATATCACCAATGAAAAATATTGGTCAGGAGTCTTTGCAGCAGGATCAATGGATGGATTCGGTACAGCAAGCACAAGAGGTTCTCAACTGTTTTTAGGTGAGCCTAGACGAGTTATTGCTTCAATGCAAGTTAATTTTTAAAAAAGAGAAAAAATGAAAAAAATCGTTTCACAAATTATTCACGACCACTTATTGCAATTTGCACATCCTGTTGTTAATTGTAAGACATTCAAAGTTGAGTTCTATGAAATTCTTTCTCGAATAAACTATAAGAATGAGATAGAAAGCCCAAAAGATTTTATGAGTGAGATTACTCCTCATCAGCGCTTTGCAATGGCTAAATGCATTCTTGAAAAAATGCAAGATTACCAATTAGCACATCCTACGTTCTCGTTTTCTATCAATATCTCTTCAATAGAACTCAATGAAGGGTTATGGAGCTATTTAAGAGAACTATCTACTTATGCAAACTTTGATACAAGTAAATGCATCTTGGAAGTTGCCGAATCAATCAATACCCCAAATAGTGCTATTAAAGAGATGATTGCACTTAAAAAAGAGTGCGGATATCAATTTGCCTTAGATGATTTTGGGGCTGGATTTTCAAACTTTGAACAAATTTATCGCTCAAATGGACTATATGATTTTATCAAAATTGATGGAAGTATGGTAACGGGAATTGATAAAGATGAAGCAAAAAAGGAGACATTGGGCGCTTTTATTCTCGCCATTCAAAAAAATGAAAAAAAATCTATTGTTGAATTTGTTGAAAATCAAGAAATTCTTGATATCGTCATTGCTTTAGGTGCTGATTATGTACAGGGTTATGTTTTTGGTAAACCTGCACCACTAGAATCGATTGTAAAACCAACATGCGAATCTTTTTAAGCGCTTTGCTGTTTGTCGTATTTATGAGTGGCATTTCAGGCTATTATGCACTGTACACTCCAAAATTCCAAAGACCAAAAGATACGTATACTTACCCTGTGGAATACCTTCAAAAATTTGAAAGTATTGAAACACGACTTGATCAAAAAAATAATCTTGATGAGCTTTTAACGCTATGCAACGAGATGATATTAACATCTTCTGACAAAAAAGTCGTTGCTAAAGCATATTTTCTTAGCTCAAAAATCAAAGTACTTCAAAATAACCTTGAAAGTGCAAAGAAAGATTTACTGTATGCCAAAGAGATTGATTTTGAAACATTTAAAAAAAGGGCAACGTACTCTTTTGTAAGAAGTCTTAGAGAGTTTACACAGTATGAGAGTGAACTCTTTTCTAAGAGAAAAAAACTCTACATGGAAGATTTAAAGCCATCCATATATTACGTTTTTGGGTTGATTATTTTTATCTTCTTAACACTTTTTATTAAAACACTTATCTCTTTAAGCCCACAAAAGCATTATAAGGACAATGTATGCAATCAACGATAAAAAAGTTCCTATTAACTATAAAAAAAGAGTGGTTAAATTGGATTTTAAAATTAAATCATTGGACTATTTTTATGATGGCTATTTTTCTTGGGGTAACGGGGTGGTTGGGTTGTACAGCTTTTTCTGTTCCTAATCTCATGAAGGATGTAATGGACTTTGCATTTCCAATAGCAGAAATCGATGCAGGGGCGGGGGCTCGTTTTATTCTCTCCCGTGTTATTAGAGGACAAATGTATCAATACCACTTTTTAGTCGGGGTTATTATGTATGCTGCGATGATTGTGGGTTTTGTTTTAGGATTTACTAAAAAAGGGATTACTAAAAATCCAATCACTATACTTTTTCTTATTTCAATGACACTTCTTTTAATCTCTGGATGGTTTAGATATTACAGAGGCACACTTCCCATTATGGAAATTGGATATTATCGTGGGTTGTTTAGGAATATTCATCACTACTCAGCATGGGCACTTCTTTGGACGAGTATCGCTCATATTGTCCATATGGTTTATCTCAATGCAACAAAATATCAAAATATTATCTCTCACATGTTTAAATCAGGACCTTTTATTTTGAAAACATTGCTTTGTATTATGTTTATCGGGTTAAGCATCAATGGAACATCAGCTTATGCTTCTTTAGACACTATTTACGAGACACTAAATACGAAAGTTAAAATGAGTTCCCCAAAAATAAACGGAGAAGATGATTTGTTTTTAAGAGGAATAATCCCTTCCTCAAAGGAGAGCGCTGAGGTTTTAGCAGATTTTTACTGGGCAAAAAAGTGTACCAATTCCCTTGATGGTGTGGTTCTTTGGAATGAGAAGGAGAGATTTTGTAGGAGTCGAAAATTTGCACTTCTACTTGATTTAAAAAAGCAAAGCACACAAGAAGCATTTGTGGCATATCAGACAATTATCCTTTCAGAGCGTATTAATAACTGCGGAAGCCATGAAGACTTAAACACATTTTTGCACGCTATACAACAAAGGAAATAATGATGTTTACACATGACGAACAAGCCGATGATGTAAAACGAATTCTAGCAATCAAGCAACAAAAATCAAGGCGTACTTTTTTAAGGGGTGCTTCTTTATTGCCTCTATTTATGCACGCTTCTTTTGCAAATGCACAATCAACAAATAACGAGAAAGTAGCCCATGTACATATGGTTGGAGATTTGGATGATGACCTTATAATTATCAAAGCCAATAACACACAATGGGATATTGAGTGTTGTCAGCAGATGCATAATCCTGTAAAGTTCTACTTGCAAGGTAGATGTTTTGATAATGAACTCTGCCCAGGGTATATTGAATACAGTAAACAACACTTTTTAAAAGAAGATGAGGTGCTAGTAATCTGTTTAGCAAATGAAAGAGAAGAACGAGAGTCCGATAAAAAGCTCCTCGATAGAACACATTACAAAAGTGTTCCTTTACATGTAAACGGCACAGAAGTAATTCCCTCCATGATACCTGAAAACAACGATATTGATTATGCGACATGGTATGATCCAAATGCTCCAGAGGGGGTTTATAATTACTATCGCGTATGGGAAAATGCTGTTATTAATCTTGCCGTTGTCGTTCCAAAAGAGGGACAATACACACTGGAATTAATAAATGAAAGTGATACCATAAGTGCGAGTAGTTCTTTTTCTGTCAAAAAAAATCATGCAATAAATGTCATTTTCAAAGAGACATTAGCAGGGGCTATTACATCCCATCCTTTAGCAGAGATGGATGGAGGAGTTTTCTTGCACGATAACTACAAAATGCCAAACGATGCACTGGTGAGAGAATTGTCAGCATACCACATTATTATCAAAGAGAAGAGCAGCAAAGCAACCATAACGGCTCCCTTACCCTATCCCTTACCTTATATCAATAGAATATTCTTTACCGCATGTTAAAAGGAGAATACAAATGAAAAAATACCTCAAATTATTAGTCATAATGCTTACAGTTTCAACACTCTATGCTTCTTCTGCCACAAGCATTAAAATAACGATTGCGAGTGATTTAGAGAAGCAAAAGAGCGATGAAAATTTTCAAGAAGCAATTAAATTTTATACAGGCGAAAAAGGATTTAAAATTGTTGAAAAGAAAGTGCCTACATGTCCCTATGATGCATGTAAATTAAGCAATGACCGTGTAGAACAAATTGATCAAGAAGATGGCTCTCGGCTTTATAAAATTAAAATTCACGATTGGAAATCTGCTAAAGCTTATTTTGATAAGAGTGTAGAAGAGACAAAAAGTTCCCTATCAGCTGAGTACAGTTTATTTATTTTGTTGGAGAGAATGAATTACAAGGACAAGGCATACGATGAGTATCTTATGAAAGATATTAATGAGGCACTTGGAATTAAAACACAAGCTGAATACAACAAAGAAGTTGCAAAATATCTCCCTTTTATAGGAGAATCAAATAGTTGTCGAATTTTATATAAAAGCGCTGAGATATACGAAAAAGGATATTGTGGCATCCCTGTTGATAAACAAAGAGCTAGTGAACTTTACGGACACGCTAAAAAGGTATGTGACCCTAAAAATCTTTATGGGGCATTATTAAAAAACAAGTGATGCTATGCAAGAGTTAATTAAAAAATACGAAGTCATGGGATTTTCTTTATCTATTTTATTGCACACTGTTCTGATAGGGTTTTTGTGCCTTAGTTTTTCCTCATATACTGTAACTCAAAAGAGAGACAAAAATAGTGTTGAGGTACACATTATAGAAAGGATTGTTTTCCCCAAAAGCTCTGAAGAAAAAGTCCAACACAAAACAGAAAAAAAACTCCAAAATCAAGAAGAGTATGCAATGTTAACGCCTCTTGATGTCAGGCCTGAACGTATTACGGCGCAAGACTTTATGCGGGAGACGAAGCTTCCCATTGAAAAAATTGATTTTGAGTTGATTAAAAAACATCTTCTGGAACAAATTATTTTCCCAAAACTGGCAAAAGAGAATAGGTGGCAGGGTAAAGTGCAACTTGCTTTAACAATTAATAGCAAGGGTAATCTTATTGGAGTAAGTATCTCCAAAAGCTCGAATCAAAAAATTCTTGATGATGCTGTTCTGATGGCAGGATTAAAATTAAAAAATATCGTTTTACCTAAACCAGCAAAAACAAGCACATTGCTATTTGACGTAGAATTCACATAGGAGTTTTGTATGTCTGCAAATACATATTATAAAAAGTATTTTTTTCATGTGGCGATACCACATGAAGTACATGCCCGTATTGATAGATATATCCAATCATTCCCAAAGGAACACTGGAAAAAGTTCATTAATGTCAGTAAAAATCATCAATTTGGTTTTTTAATAATTTCAGATGGAAAAAAAACACATGAAATCTATGAAAACGAACTCTAGCTACCATAAATGCGAATTTGTAGTTTGCTACACAAAAGAGGATGTATATATTTTATGGCAAAAGTACATGCAAAAGAAAAAAATGAAGCTAAATTTGAAAGACTGTGTTTTTCAAAAAAACTCACAAGGGTGGAGACGAAA
>Ga0265295_1006402_pt1 | contig 14272 bp, 10 predicted proteins | sample Munlansysbiofilm_FD_192503 | JGI IMG/M metagenome (GOLD analysis project Ga0265295, IMG submission 192503) | Leachate microbial communities from a municipal landfill in Southern Ontario, Canada - Methane capture system biofilm | ecosystem: Engineered > Solid waste > Landfill > Unclassified ... | reverse complement strand
AGTCCGATTACAATCAGCCGCACGTGCCTGTTTTAGCCCTTACGGCAAATGCGCTCAAAGGGGATAGAGAGAGATTCCTAGAAGCGGGACTCGATGAATATACTACGAAACCGCTCGTGCGCTCCGAAATTATTTCGCTACTCAACCATTTCTTGGCAGACCACATTATAGAGGATACCTCTATCCCGAAAAATGCAAGCGATCTTGTAAAAGAATCCAAAGAAGATGTTGCACAAAGCCAAAATGAAACGATAGCAGAAAATACTTTTAGCGCGGAGGCGACGCCTGTAGAAGAGGAGTACGATCCTTTTGATATTCCCGTTCCCCCTGCAATAACACCCGCGGTGGAAGAGAATGTTGCTATTCAAAAAGAGGAAGAGCTCATAAAAGCACCGAGATCAAGCTATAAAGCAGATATTTTGCTTGCCAAAAAGAACAGCTTTGAGTCTAAACTTTATATTCAGATTTTAAAAGCTTTAGGGTACACTTTCGACTCTGTAAACTCTTTGGAAGAGCTATTAGAGACGACGCAGAATAATAGCTATAAAATGATACTTTTCGATAAAGAGATTGAGGGGCTTGATATTGCCGCATTCTCCGAACATCTGAAAAAATCTAACGCGCAAGGCAAGCTAGATACCTATCTTGTTCTTATGAACGATACTATGACGCCTGAGAACCCGGATGATGTCTTGTATGTCCATGAATTGATCAAAAATGTTGCAAACAAAGATCTTCTTAGACTTATATGTGAAAAATTTATTTAAGGATAACCCGTGACAAAAACAGATTTAATAGTTTTAGCAGTCGATGACGATATGATTAACCTCAAGCTGCTTAAATCTATGTTATTAAAAAGCGGAAAAGTGAAAGAGGTGATCGAGGCAAAAAACGGTTCGGATGCTATCGGACAGCTTAAAAGCAGATCCGATATCGATCTTATTTTACTCGATATTATTATGCCCGTAATGGGCGGCATAGAGATGCTCAAAGTAGTTCGTGCAGACGATAATCTCAAACAACTTCCCATCATCGTTTTAACCACCGATGAAACGAAAAAAAGCGAAGCGTTGGAATTCGGGGCGAACGGCTTTTTAATGAAGCCTATTCGCAACGACGACCTCCTCAACAAGATGGCTACGGTTATCGTATAACCGTTACCTCTCTAAAGAGGGCGGCTCCTTCCCCTCTTATATTTTCTTCTACAACTCTTTGGCGCTTTGTGCCAGTTTTGCCCATGCCGAATCGCTGTCTGCCTCAATTGCGGCATCGTATGCTTCTTGTGCTTTTGCATCTTGCCACAGCTTGGCATGTGCCGTTCCCAAAAGATATTTTTGTCTTGAACGCTGCTCATTTGAAAGGTTTTCATAGCTATCAAGCGATCGGATCACTTCGAGCGCATTTTGAAAATCCTCTTTTTGCATATATGCTTGAAACAGCGTAAATTCTACGAAAGGTGTTTGCGGATACGCACGTGCGGCTTGCTGAATCTCATAAACCCGCTTGCCGTACGTTAAAACGATGTTCGTATCTTGCAGTTGCGTCCCGATGTACATCACCGCGGCATATCTATCGAGATCCTCATACGTATTTCCGAAATGTTTTTCTACGACGGCTATGGTTCTAAGCATCTGCTCTTTGTTTTCTACCCGTCTATAGGTATCAAATAAGATTCTATAAATATTTTTATATTCCGAATCTTTTTCACCCTCTATAAGTTGTATCAAATCCCCCGATGCATCGACAACGTCGGTGTAGTTCCCCGTCGTAAAATCTACGTCTATATGGCGATAAAGCCATTTTTTACGCTCTTGAATATCTTTTGCATCCAAATTTTTGGTAGTGATCTGCTTTGCAAGCCTATAATCTCCCCCCTTCATCGCACACTCGTAAATGCCGTCGTCCCACTTACTCGACAAAGTTACGTTGTACTCCGAAGAGATCACCAGCACCTGCTTGCACTCTTTTTGTTCCAGAGCCTTTTGCATTGCTCCCACGGCACCTTTATGGACGATTTCGCCCGTATCGACGTAGAGCGCAGCATCAAGTGCCTCCAACATACCTCGCATATCCAACACGTCGCCGTACATGCCATGCTTAAGCAGCAGTTTTGCTTTCTCGTAAATCGCTTTATCGCCTATCGTATCGTTTGCATATTCACGCATCAGATAATCGTATCGCTCAATCTGTGCAGAAAGATTCTGATCCCCCTGTGAAAAAAACAATCCGTCTTTTGCAACCTGTATATCATCACTATAAAGTCCGTAAGGGTATAAAGAAAGGTAACGATTAAGCTCTCCGAGCGCTTCCTCTTTTTTTGGAGTTTTTGCAAGCCACAGAGCTCTTTGACTTAGCAACTCTTCATAGATCTCATTCGATCTATCCAAGCTCTCAAGTAACGCTTTGGCTATTGCGGCGGCGGTTGCATAATCCCCCTCCTCCACAAAAAGATACATCGTATTTAAGGAGTGTTCTAAATCCTCCGCAAAGAAGGAGCTTTTTGCCCCGAGAATTTTATCGATATACTCCGCCGCTTCTTTCGTATTGGAATAGGTGATCTTGTAAAATGCAAGTTTATAGGCCGCCAAGACGGCTATATCTATATTTTGCGTAGCATTTAAAGCTTTTTCGTAAAACTCCAATGCTTTTGAAGAGGCACCCGAAGCTTCAAGCATTTCACCCTTATATACATACCCCAAATTCGCATACTCCGAATCGCCGTGCTCGCTAAAAAGCCTGTCAAAAAAATAATCCGCATCGACGCTCAAGCCCGATAAAGCATACGCTTTTGCTACGAGTGCCAAAACTTCGGGCACATTCTCGTCGGAAGAGTATTCCTTCAGATAGTTTTTCGATATTTCTATAACCCGATCGTACGCGTCAAGCTTAAAATACCCCTTGATCTGATAAAACATAAATTCGTTCGTAAACAACGAGTCGGGAAACTTTTGCATCACCTCTTCGGTCAATTGAAGACACGATTCATACTGTTTGTTATTGAAATATTTTTTTATTCTTATGTAGTCGGAAACATCTTGAATCTTATCGACATACACGGGATTGCCCTGAATATCAAGTCCCCCGATATAGGGGAGCATCTCGTTGGGATTGGTATAGGGAAAACGGATAGCGGTATCGCTCTTTTGCTCCTCTTTGATAAACGGAATATTCTCTTTATAGCCCAAAGCTATCCAGTGTGTCGCTAAAGCATCCTCCACACTAAAAACAGACTCCTCTTTGTCCAAATCAAAATGGATAGGGTAAAGTTTCATCTTGTGAAAGGGGCGTATTTTGAGAAAAAATATCTCGTTTTTGATCTCTTGCGTTATTGAAAAAAAATCGTTTTGAAGCGGGGCAAAAGCACGTGAAGGCTGTTTTGAAAATGCACATACGATCTGCACGACACGCTGCATATCGTCATGAATCTCTTGGCAAACAAAAGGGGAGGCATCTCTAAGGTGTAGAATAGAAAATTTCTCAAAATTTTCTTTTCCGCTCCCGAGTGTCACCTCAAGAGCAAAAAGGGAAAAAGAAGTGAGCAAAAGAAAAACAAAATGCTTTACCAATTGCACTTCCTTATGAGTTTATTTTTTAGAATCCGCTCGCATGTACAAAAGACGTAATGAATTCTAAAAGCGGGTTTACGGCAATTAAAGCAAAAATAGTTCCTATTGCGGCAAAACCGATGATTGTTTTAAGCGAAAGCGTTGCATTGGCAACGTAAACATGCCCGTTACTCCCTACAATCGGCTCTCTCATAAACATATAAACGATAAGTTTCAAATAGTAATACCCGGCAATCGCAGAGTTAAGCGCCATAATAAGTGCCAAAACTTTGTAATCCGCATTTACCGCAGAGGAGATCATATAGACTTTCCCCCAAAACAACGCAAACGGAGGGATCCCCGCCAAGCTCAACATAAACACTGCCATAATAACCGCTGCCATCGGTGCCGTTTGGATCATCCCCGCAAATTTATCGTAGCTGTGGTCGGAACTTTGGTATGCAGGAAGGTGTTTTTGACGTGAAATCCAAAGCATACTGAACGATCCGAGGTTTGTAAACGTAAAGAGCGCCCAATAGAGAAATAGCGCACTGTTTGCCTGCGTCGTTCCTATAAGAACCGCCGCCATAACAAACCCGGCGTGAGATACCGAACTGTATGCAAGCATACGTTTCACGTCTGTTTGGATCAGTGCCCATATATTCGCCGCCGTCATCGTTACCACTACGAATGCATAGATAACGATCTCAAGCCATACGACCCCGCTATTTACCAAGAACTCGAAAAGTCTCATAACTACGATAAATGCGGCAATTTTCGGAACAATCGACATAAAGCCTGCCATCGCGGCACTCGCACCTTCGTAAACGTCCGGAGCCCATGTATGAAACGGAACAAGCGAAAGCTTAAACCCGAACGAAGCAAGCATAAATACCACGGCTACGAGTACGAATCCCATATCTTCGAATTTGTTGGCAGTCAATACCGAAGCGATCTGATTAATCTCTACCGAACCGGTAAGCGCGTAAAATATCATCGCCCCGAAACTGTAAAAACCTGCAGCAAGCGCACCCATCGTAAAGTATTTCACGGCAGCTTCAAACGATTTGTCGCGGTTGTGCATCGCAATAAGGGTATAAAGCGCCAAAGAGGACGTTTCAAGCCCTACGAATACCAAAATAAGGTTATCGGTTGCAACCATAAATTGGAACCCTGCAATCATAAACAAAAAGAGTGCAAAAAATTCTGGATACGAAAACTCGTGGAAACGCTTATGGGTCAATGCCAACGGAATAAAAAGCATCGAAGCACCTACGATGATAAACTGCGACAAGATAGCAAGCCCGTCAATCATCATCACGTCAAACACGCCCATTACCGTACCGTTTTGAGCAAATACGCCCGAAGCGTCAAGCAACGCGCCGAAATCCATCAGTAAAAAGAGTAAGCTTAAGCCGACGTATAACGTCTTATGCAAACCGCCTTTGATAATATCGATCGTAATTATAAGCAACGCGCCGATGATCGGAATGAGCATCGGTGCAAGAGTCATTAGGTTTAACGACTCCAAAGAAACATTTATTGGCTCTAACATTAGTGTGCCTCCTGCGCAGAAGTTGCTGCTTCTGCATCTTTGATAAGGTTAGGGATTCTCTCTTTGGCTTCTGCCGTGATCGATTTTTCATGCATCAACTGAACGATCGATTCGACCGAATTGTTGATAGGTTCCAAAACAGGTTTTGGATATACGCCTAGCCATACGGTGATAATCGCTAAAGGTATAAGTGCAAGCCATTCGCGCGTATTCACATCCGGAAGGTTTTTGTTTTTCTCGTTTGTTACGTTTCCAAAGAACATTCTTTTATATGCCGCTAGCATGTAGATAGCACCGACGATAATCGCCACACCCGCTAAAAGAGTCAAAATATGCGATTGTTTGTAAAAACCGAGTAAGCTTAAAAACTCCCCTACGAAGTTGATCGTAAGCGGTAAACCTACCGATGCCATAAGCATAAGCCCAAACACCGTAGCATAACGAGGCATAACCTGCGCCAAGCCGCCGAATTCGCTCATCATTTTCGTATGACGTCTATCGTAAATCACCCCTACGAGCAAGAACAGCGCACCCGATACGACACCGTGTGCGATCATAAGAAATACCGATCCCGTTATACCTTCGACGTTAAGTGCGAAAGTTCCTAAGATAATCACACCCATGTGCGAGATAGAAGAGTACGCAACGACTTGTTTAATGTCCTCTTGTGCATAGGCTACCATCGCCGTATAGATAATCATAATAATCGCAATGACTGCGATTGGGAACATAAAGAAAACGGAAGCGTCGGGAAACATCGGTAAAGAGAAACGGATAAATGCGTACGTACCCATTTTAAGAAGGATAGCCGCAAGAATCACCGAACCGATCGTAGGCGCTTGTCCGTGAGCGTAAGGAAGCCACGTGTGAAACGGAAACATTGGAACTTTAATGGCAAAACCTATAAAGAACGCTACAAACAACCAAAGTTGGAACGTCTCAGGCAAAATCAAACGGTACCAGTCTAAGATAGCAAAACTCCACGTCCCCGTTGCTTGGTAAAAATAGTACGCCATAAACAACATACCCACAAGCATAACGAGTGAACCCGCAAACGTATAAAGGAAAAACTTAACCGATGCGTAGATTCGTAAAGGTCCGCCCCATGCTCCGATGATATAGAGCATCGGAACAAGAGAAAGTTCCCAAAAGATATAAAACACGATTGCATCAAGTGCCGCAAACACACCCACCATCGTCATTTGCAAGAACAACAAGGTGATGATCATATTCTTTTCGTTTTTCGTATCGCTCAAAGAGGCGATACCGATCATCGTAAAGAAAGAAGCCAAAATGATGATAAACAAGGAAACACCGTCAACCCCTAGGATATAGTTGATCCCAAATGCAGGTACCAAAGGTAAAAATTCCATAAACTGCATGCCTGACACATTTGCATCAAACGCATACCACAACCATAAAGAGAGAGCGAACTCGATCGCCGCAACCGCTACCCCGTATGCACGCACGCTGTCTTTTTGGATCACAAATCCAAACAAACCGGCGAGTGCAGGAAAGAAAATTAAAATCGATAAGATATGATCAAACATCTACTTCACTCCTAAAGCCGACAAGATCGCATTGATCTCAACGGAATATCTAACTGCCAATCCGAAAACTACAGCTAATGTTAATAACGCAACCGTACCCACAACCATCCATTTAAGCATAGTCGAGAGGTTTCCGCTTTGCATACCTCTTGTTTTTTCACCTGTAGTGTAAATAATATTGGCGATACCGTCAACCGTTGCATCGACCACTTTAAGATCCACCTGTTTCCAGAACACGGCAGATAGCTCACGGTACGGTTTGACCAAATACTCTTCGTAAAAATAAGGGATATAGTATTGGTTGCTTAAAATTTTGTAACAAAGACGGTTTTCCATTTTTGATGTACCGTCGGGTACTTTGACGTTGGAGTTGGCATATTTTTTATACGCATACGCAATCGCCAAGATAACAAAAAGCTGTGTTCCTATCGTCATAATCCAATAAGTCATTGCACTGTGAACATGGTATTCCGTCGCCGGAAGCACCGCCGTAACCATTTCAAAATAGGTCATTTTAAATGCACCTGCAATGATTGCAAGGAGCAACAACGGGCTCATAGCGATAAGCATAAATTTATACGCTTCATGCGGATGTACGCCGAAGAGTTTGTATCTCTCTTCGCCGTGGAAAATAAGTGCTACGAGTCTAAACGAATAGAACGCCGTCAAACCTGCGGTAAAGAGCAATACGGAATAGATAACGTAATGGTGCTCGATAAATGCAACCTCCAAGATCAAATCTTTAGAAAAGAACCCTGCAAGCGGGAAGATACCTGCCAAAGCTACTGAAGCAAGCGTCATCATTATAAACGTCCACTTCATCGCCTTTTTAAGTCCACCCATCTTAAACGGATCAAGCTCATCATGCATGGCATGCATAACGTTTCCTGCACCGAGGAATAAAAGCGCTTTAAAGAACGCGTGTGCCATAAGGTGAAACAATGCCACCCAGTACGCACCCAAACCTGCCGCTACGAACATATACCCAAGTTGCGAAAGGGTCGAGTATGCGATGATTCTTTTCATATCGCGGTTGACAAGCGCCATGGAAGCAGCGAACAATGCAACAAATGCACCCAAAGAAGCGATAAAAATTCCGACTTCAGGGATCATATCGTAAAGCGGATTTGCACGAACGACTAGATAAACACCCGCCGTAACCATCGTTGCGGCATGGATAAGTGCCGATACGGGAGTAGGACCCTCCATCGCATCTGCAAGCCACGTATGCAGAGGAAACTGCGCCGATTTACCCATAGCACCGATGAAAAGGAAAATACCCGTCCAAACCAGTACGTCGGTTTCCAATGAAGGCATTGCGGCAAACGCTTCGTTGTATTGAAGCGTTCCCGTGTTCCAGTACACCAAAAAGATACCGATCAACATGCCAAGGTCGGCAATACGGTTCATAATAAACGCTTCGTTTGCAGCCCAAGTTGCGCTCTCTTTGTGGTACCAGAAACCGATAAGCGCCCATGAACACAAACCGACCCCTTCCCATCCGATGAAAAGACCTGCAAAGTTGTCGCTCATAACAAGTACCATCATCGAGAACACGAAAGCAGAAAGCCAAGCGAAGAAACGGTTAAACGCTTTGTCGTGATCCATATACCCGATAGAGTAAAAATGGACAACCGTAGAAACGATGGTGACGACCATCATCATCGTTACCGAAACTTCATCGACTAAAAATCCAAACGGGATATAAAGATCACCCGTAGCCATCCATGTCATCATCTCGACGTGAACCGCTTCCCCTCCCGAGAGGATATGAACCAAAAGGATCGTACTGCTTACAAAAGAAGTAAAAAGCAGTAAACTCGGGACTAAACCTGCGATCAGGTTCTTTTTGGATGCACCGAAAAGCGATGCAAACAAAGAACCCGCCAAAGGTGCAAAGAGTGCAAGATATAAATAAAATTCCATGCTTTTTATCCTCTCATCGTTGACATAGTATCAAGGTCGATATTGCCGTGGCGTTTATGCCAAACGATCAACAACCCAAGTCCGACCGCTACTTCCGAAGCAGCAATCGCAATCACGAAAAACGCAAACATCTGCCCCGTCAAATCACCGTAAAAGTGAGAAATAGCCGCAAAAGCTATATTGACGGAGTTAAGCAGTATCTCCGTAGCAAAGAAAAGCATCAAAAGGTTTTTTCTGCGCATAACACCCACTAAACCTATAGCGAAAAGAATAGTCGAGAGTACCAAGTAATGATTAAGAGTTATTTCCATCATGAAAGCACCTTTTTATTTTCTTCCTCTTTCACTTGTCTTACGTCGTCATCCGACATAAGCGTAAGTGAAAGATCCATCTTTTTCCCTGCAAGTACGATCCCTGCGATCATCGCAACAAGCAGCATCACCGCAGCAACTTCAAACGGTACGAGGTATTTCGTAAAAAGAACCATACCCACCTCTTGCGTATTGCCTACACCCTCCGTCATCGGGTAGCTTGCACTCATATTCGTAGAAACGATCGGTGCCGCAATAATAACAACCACCAAAACCGCTACCAAAATACTCAAACCCGAAACGATAAGTTTATTTCCGTGCTTTTCTTTAACATCTCTCGTCGTATCGAAAAACATCATCCCAAACGCATAGAGTGCCATAACGGCTCCCGAGTACACGACGATTTGCACCGCACCTAAGAAATCTGCACCCAAAATAAAAAAGAATGCCGATATGAAAATCATCCCTGCCGCCAATGCCGTAAGGGCATATAACGCTTGCGACGTCGTCACGGTGATGAAGAACATCGCAATCGTTAAAAATGCAAACAGATAAAAAGCTACTGCTTCAAACATAACCCAACTCCTTAATATGCTAGAGGTGTTTTTTTAACACGCTCGTCTTCATGTGGTGTGATCGAACCGAAACCTTGGAACTCTTGTTGTGTTCCTGCTTTCATTTGATCGATCGGCGTCAACATATCTTCGTAAACGATAAAATGCTCTCTTTGTTCACTCGCATTTTCGTATCTGCCCCCGTGCGTAATCGCAAGTTCAGGACAAACTTCGGCACAGTAGCCGCAGAAGATACAACGTCCGAGGTTGATACTGTATTCGCTCACCTCTTTACGGGAGTTCTCATCGTATCTTGTGTCCATACGGATACAGTTAGAGATACAAATTTTTTCACAAAGACCGCATCCGATACATCTTTCGGTGTCGGACTCCAAGAGTCTTTTCATCTCGTGAACCGCACGGTATCTAGGACCGATCGGCATCTTCTCGGCAGGGTATTGGATTGTGTGGATATCAAACTTGATCATCTCACGCAAAACAACCCACAAACCTACAAAAAGCTCCCCTCTTAGGGTTCTTTTTACCACGCGTTTAAATTTCCCCCACCCGTCGGTCGGATAATCCTCGATATCTACAAGATAGTACCCTTTCTTCACGGGCACCTCTTTTGTTATCACTTGTTCATTATGTTCACTATGCATCTTTACTCCCCTTAAAACATCATCACGAAGCCTGTGATAACCACGTTAATCACGGCAATCGGCATGAGCACTTTCCAACATAACCACATCAACTGGTCAGGTCTGACATCCGGCCAAGCTGCTCTTGTCCACAAGAAGAAAAAGAAGAAAAATGCCACTTTTCCTAAGAACGCCAAAGCACCCAAAAAGCTTCCGTCACCGAATCCGCCTAAGAAGATAAGCGGGATGATAAACGATATAAAGAACATATTTGCATACTCGCCGATGAAGAAAAGACCCCATCGCATACCCGAATACTCCGTACCGAAACCGTCGATGATTTCATGGTCGTTTGCAACAAGGTGAAACGGCGTACGTCCCGTTTCTGCAAAAGCAGCAATCCAAAAAAGTACGAACGCTACAGGCTGGCTCCAGATGATCCAGTCACCTATACCGCCCGCTTGGTAGTTGTTAAAATCAACAAGCGAGAGTGAACCTACCATCATAATGGGTGCCAAAATGGAAAGACCCGTAATAACCTCGTAAGAGATAAATACCGCCGCCCCGCGTGCCGCAGAGATAAGAGAGTATTTATTCGCCGAAGCCATACCCCCTAAAAGTGGACCGTAAAGCCCCACTCCCATTATCCCCAAGATATACAAGATACCGATGTTGATATCGGAGATAATCGGATTTACCGTATAACCAAATAGCGTAAAAGAGGGCAAAAACGGAATCGCCGCAGCCGCCATAAACGCAGTAGCCGCAGTGATAACGGGTGCTATCTTAAAGATACGCGCCACGACGCCCGTAGGGATGATATCCTCTTTGGTAAAAAGCTTGATACCGTCCGCTGCGATCTGTAGTAATCCATAAGGTCCAACGTTCATCGGCCCTAAACGACGCTGCATAAAAGCAAGAACTTTTCTTTCGAAATAGGTTCCAAGCCCTGCCAATGCAGAAAAGATAAGTAAAACGGCAACAATCTTAATGACTGTTTCTATTAAATATGCTGTTTCCATACATTACACCTTTTGAATTGAAGCTGTAGCAAAGCGGTAAGAGCTAAACAGAGCCTCTGAGTTAATTTTAGAATCAAATGTCGGCAGTATCGCTATAGCACCGCTGATTTTGTTGTCGCTGACGATTTGCAGCGTCAGTTCCCCGTTGTCGTTTTTCACGCGCACACTATCCCCCTCTTTAAAGTCGGACGTACTCAAGAACGCCTCGCTCATATAAAGTCCCGCTTTCTCTTTTAAGAGCGTCGCTTTAGCGGTGAATTCGTTGAATTGTCTTACGGGGTTTGCAAGGTAGATAAGAGACCCTTCAAGTGCTTTCTCTTCAAACGCTGCAACCTCTTCGTTACCGTTTGTCGCTACGCTTACGTTTTGTAAAACATATCCGCGTACTTCCGTGCCGTCGTTTTCGTAGCGGTTTGGCAGATCGTCAAATTTCTCTGCTTTAAAACCTGCTGCAAGAGGCAGTTTTTGCGTATATTCGATCACGTGTTTTGCATCGAAACCGAGTGCATTGGCGATATCGTTAAGCTCGTAACCGTTGTAGCCGATTGCCGCATTGGTCGGGTTGACACGTTTGTTGATGCTTGTGAGCGTTCCCTCTTGTTGGTTGATCGCAGGCATGTCAAGATCGCCGTCGCCTAGAGCCGAGACGGTAAAATCACCCTTCGTGTTATAGCCGATCGTATAAGAGCCTTTTGCATCGTCAAGCTCGCATATTAGTGCTACGCCCAAAGTATTGGTAAGCGATGGGATCATCACAAGATCGAATGCGCTGTACTTCTCTATGAGAGCCACAAGGCGCGCTAAGTTCTTGGCATGTGGATGGGTATAAAGATCGGGACCTACCATCAGAGCAAAACTCTCTTTTTTCGCCAAGTTTTTCTCTAGGGCTTCCATAAATTTATCGTCCGCACCTACAATCTCTAAGAGTCTATTTACATCAACCTGAACCTCTTTGGAGACTTTTTTGGAAACCATTGTCGATTTTTCCTCTTCGACCTCTTCCTCTACGCCCGTCTCTTCATTGAGTTTTTTCACGAGAACTTTTTCAACCACTTTCTCTTTGATCGTCTCTTCTACCGTGATCGTTTTTTCGCTGTGGAACGACGCAAGGTAAGAAACTACCGAACTAGGAAGCTTTGTTTTATCCGCAAAAAGATCCAAGATAAGATACAACACCGCTTCCTCTTTAAGAGGTGCATGATTCACGCTGATTAAAGATTTCCCCATCCCTTCGATAACCGGATCGCTCACGGGGTGGAAATAGATCCCCGCACCTTTGTTCACCGTCATGGAGTTATTCAGCGCATAACGTGCGTTGGGGTTATCCGATTTAAGTGCTGCACCTACCGAGATAACAAAATTTGCTTCGTGGACTTTTTTCAAGTCGCTTCCGTAAAGTTTCGTACCGCTAATCTCGCTGTAGTTTTGTAAAAACGTCTGAAACGCTTTTGCTTCTTTGTTTACGAGTTTGTAGCCGAACTTCTCTTTCATCGCCTGAAGCAGATACGCCTCTTCGTTCGTTATCGTTGAAGTAAAGGCGATCGTGTCCGCTTTTTTAAATGCTTCGAGTGCTTTTGCAAACGCCGCCGCGTCTTTTGCGGCAACTTTGTTTTGGTAATCAAACCCGTAACGTCCCGCACCGCAAAGTGAAACATAATTCCACTCGTTCATGACACGGTAGATTTTCTCTTCGGGGTTTTCGATGCTCGTGTGTTTGACGTCGTACGAGATTTGGCACCCTGCAGAACAATGCCCGCACGTTGCAGGGATCTGTTTAAGCTCCCACGCATTTGAGGTGTACATAAAGCCCGTATCGACAAGCGCGCCCACGGGGCACACCGCCGCACATTCGCCGCACGAGGTACAATCAAGCATCTCTTCGCCGCTCGTTAAACCGATAATCGACTTGTTGAGTTTGTTCCACATGCTATAAGCATCTTTTGGCATGCTCTCTTTATACTCCGCATCGATCGCATCCGATCCGCGCGCTACGGTTTTTAAAGAGTTGTCCCCTATCATATCTTTACAAACCGTGACACAACGCTCACACACGATACAAAGACCCGGATCGTAATGGATATGCCCCCAATCTTTGGCTTCTCGCGCTACGTCTTTGATGGCATAGCTTTGGGAATCTACGCCCATCTCAAGCGTATAGTTTTGCAGTTCACACTCGCCCGATTGGTCGCACACGCCGCACTGAAGCGGATGGTTTACGTCGTAAACCTCCATAATCGCACGTCTCTCCGTTGCAATCGTCGGAGTGGTCGTGGTAATTTGCATCCCCTCTTTTGCTTTTGCGTTACACGCATACACCTGTTTTCCGTCCGCTTCCACAAGACAAATACGACATGCCAGAGTCGGACTACATCGCGTCAAATAACATATTGCAGGGATGAATATGTTATTTGCACGGGCGGCATTTAAAATATACTCGCCCTCTTGCGTTTTGACCTCTTTTCCGTCAATATTGATAGTTATTTCATTCATGTACGACTCTCGTTATCTTGGATTTTTCAAACCTGTATCTCCCCGCATCTACGGCGATATCAAAGGTTGGATTGAGCGCAACCGTTCCTTTTAGATCCGAATCAAGCTTGAATTTTCTTGTAATTTTATCAGAACCAAAATGTATCTCTACTGTATCCCCGTCCGAAATTTTCGCCGCAGTGGCAAACTGTGCAGAACCTCGAAGCGCCGTATCGCGCTCTAAGAGTTTTGCTTTATTCGTATAGGCATTAAACTGCAACACGGGGTTGGCATGGTAGATGATCGTTCCGTTAAATTCGGGAAGCTCCTCTACACATTCAAGTTTCCCCTCTGCTTGGCATGTCACCTCATCGAGCAGATACCCTCTCTCATCGACGCCCAGCGGTGAATAGTAGTTCTCGAGCGCATCGAACTCTACTGCTTTAAACCCGCTTTTTTGCGGGAGTTCTGAAGTAAAATCGATCGTATTGTACGCTCTGTTCATCCCGCATGCCATAGCAAGATCGTTGAGGCAGTAACCCTCAAAGCCGATCGCTACGTTTGTCGGTACAACGCGGTTGTCGATAGTGACGAACGTTCCCTCTTGTTGGTTAAGCGACCCGATAGGCAAATCGGCACCGCCGAGCGAAGAGATACTAAACATACCGATTGCGTTGTAGCCGATACACGCATTGGCGT
>Ga0265295_1006401_pt1 | contig 14275 bp, 5 predicted proteins | sample Munlansysbiofilm_FD_192503 | JGI IMG/M metagenome (GOLD analysis project Ga0265295, IMG submission 192503) | Leachate microbial communities from a municipal landfill in Southern Ontario, Canada - Methane capture system biofilm | ecosystem: Engineered > Solid waste > Landfill > Unclassified ... | reverse complement strand
AATATTATTTTTACTGTCTTGTAAAAAGCTTCTTAAATGATTGCCACTTATTCCATTTCTAATTCTGTAGTTAATAAGTTTATCTCCATCTAACAGAGAAATTCCAGTTCGCATTGTAGAGAGCCAGATTCTTCCGGAGTTGTCCGTTTCTACAAGCGTTACAATCTTTCCTGGTATACCGGATTTTTCATCATAATTAAACAACTTAGAGCCATTATACATTACTAATCCGTTGAAATCAGATGCAATCCATATCCTTCCCTCCGAGTCTGTTACAGTCTTAAAAACAAATCTATTATTAAAACCGGATTCAGGACCAAAGTGTTGAATATATTGTCTTTTCACACTATTTGATACTCCTTCAGTCAAAATATTAATATGACCACCAAAAGTGCTTATCCACAGCTTGCCGTTGTGGTCTTCATTGATATTTGATATGCGGGCACTTGTAAGTCCCTCTTGTTCTGTGTAATGTGAGAATAATCTCCCTTCAAATCTCACAAGTCCTGCTCCTCTTGTACCAAACCATATATTCCCGTTTTTGTCCTGCAGGGAGCTTCTTATAGCCTCAGCGACAAGTCCGTCACTTTTTCCGTAAACTCTCATTGCACTTCCGTCAAAACGAGTGAGATTTCCATTTGAATTGCCAAACCACATATTGCCATCCCTATCCTCAAGGATACTTCTAATAGAGTTATTACCAAGTCCCTCCTTGGTTGTGTATGATGTTAGTGCTCTTCCATCATATTTTATTATACCCATAAAGGCAGTACTTATCCAGATATTGTTTTTGCTATCTCTGAATAAAAGGGAGATATGATCTTGAATAAGCCCCTCTTTTGTAGTGAAAACAGAGAAACTATCTCCATCGTATATAGAGATACCACCTCCGTATGTAGCAATCCACATTTTCCCGGACCCATCTTCAATAATTGATCTTACATCGTTTGCAGAAAGTCCGTTTTCTGTCGTAAATATTGTAAGTTTATCCTCCTCATACATAACAAGGCCTCTTCTTGTTCCAAACCAAATTCTGTTATGTCTATCTTCAAAGATACAATTTACCAGTTCGTGGGGCAGGCCCTCTTGAGTGGATATTTTGGTAAAATACTTACCATCGTACCTTGTAACACCTCCCTCATATGTACTTATCCAAATATTTTGTTTGGAATCAATAAATAGTACATTTATCAGTTCATTTACCAGACCTTGATTCTCTGTAAAATGATAGAGGTCCTTTCCATCGTATCTTGACAACCCTCTGTCTGTTCCTATCCATATATTACCAATGGAATCTTGAGCCAATGCCCTAATTTGATCGTGTAGTAGCCCTTGTGTAGTGTTGTAATAGAAAAAACTTCCGGGATTAATCTCTTTATAAAGAGGCTCTTTTACTTGAACTCTAACAGGAAACCCAACCATTTTTTTACTCTCATTAAATTGAACTACACTTGGAATTTTGTATTCGCCAGCACCAATATGTCTGGTAGTAGTTATCATTTTACTGATTTTCAGAGAGAGAGGGATGTTGCTTTGGTTTGTACTTAGTGCAAAAGGGGGTGACATCCTCACAGGTACACCATTTGGGATTTTGATACGGGTAGTATCGGGAGGTAATACAGAATCAGATGGAACAACATATCCTTTAATTGTAAGTATGGCAGGTTGTAGATGCGACTCATTTGTCGCACTCTCTCTTTTACAGGAGACAAGTGTAACTGAAAGGATAAACAGATATACCAGAACTTGCTTCATCAATTTTTCAATCTCGTTCCTGTTTTATTGGAAGTCTAATAATGAATTTGGATCCATTTTTCGGGGAACTCTCAACAAGTATTGTGCCTTTATGCAATTCCACCAACTCTTTACAAATTATAAGACCAAGTCCTGTACTAGGCTCTCCATCGGTACCGCTTCTTCCACTTTTATTCCCTAGTTTGAATATGTTATTTTTTAACTCCTCATCCATTCCAATTCCACTATCTTTTACAATAATCTCAATAATCCCATCAGTAATTATTGATTTTATTGAAACCTCACCACCCTCCGGGGTGAATTTAACGGAGTTGCTTACAATATTTCTGATAATTGTTTGCAACATACTCTCATCTGCTACAATTTTTAAGTCTTCAGGAATATCAATAATTAAACTAATCCCTTTTTTCTTTGCTGAATCAGAAACCCATCCCAAATTGTCAATTATTGAGTATTTTAGCTCTATTTCAACAGGGTTGAATGGAACTGCTTGTCTTTGCATTTTAGCCCAGTGAAGGAGGTTTTCCAAGAGATTGAATAGATTTTTTGCGGTACTGTTCATATTTTCGGCAAAAGATCTAAGTTCCTTTTCTGTAAAAGAGGAGAAATCTTCAGACATTATCTGAGTAAGTCCCAGGAAGGTTCCAAAAGGACCTCTCAGATCGTGAGCAATAACGGAAAAGAGCTTGTCTTTCTCCATATTAATTACCTCTAGTTCATTATTTTTAAGTAGAAGTTCTTCCGTTTGCTCTTGAACCTTCAGCTCAAGTAGCTCTTTATCTCTTTTTAAAATTCGCTCTCTATATTTAATAAATAAGTAGAAGAATAATATAAATAAGCTAAACAGTAGAACATAGAACCAGTAAGTCTGCCACCAAGGAGGTTTAATTCTAAAGTTGTAAGTTACCTCTTCGCTCCTCTTTCCCTCGCTTGAAGTTGCTCTCACTTTAAAGGAGTATCTTCCGGGAGATAAATTAACATATGGTATCTCAGTAACAGTTGAGGCATTATTCCAAGTTTTGTCAAGCCCATCAAGCATATACTCATAACGAACTTTGGCTATTTCATTCTGTGTAACAGCAATAAATTTGAAAGTTATATAATTTAGCTTGTGGGGTAATTCAAGGTCAATTGGAATATTATTCCATCTGGATATCCCGGATATTTTTATGTTTTTAAGCAGTAAGCCGTTTTTAAGTTGGAAAAGGGAGTCTTTTAACGAGTTTAGTTGGACCCAAGGTATTTCTTCGTTGAATACTAGTAAATTTGTAAGTTGCATTGTGAATGGAGCTCCACTTTGAGGCTCCTTGTCTCCGTGGAATTTTGTCAGACGATCAGTTGTGCCAACAATAATTTCACCATTTGATAGCTCTTCAATGGCTCCAAGATTACAGCCCATTCCAATGAAGCCCTCTTCATAATTATAGCTCCTAATTTTATATTCATTTCGAGAGGGGTCTTTTGAAATTCTATTTATACCATATCTGGTTCCTGCCCATATATTACCTTTTGAATCTTTTAAAAGTGAAAGGACGTATTCGTTGTTTAGCCCCTCTTTTATGGAATAGTGTGTGAATTTTTCACCATCAAATCTGAGAACTCCCTCCCCTCCAGTGCCGATCCAAATATCTCCATTGTCATCCTCTGCTATACTATAAACAACATTGCAGCAGAAACCTTCATTTGTTGTGTAATGAGTAAACTCTTCTCCATTAAAAAGTGTAATACCTCCACCATCTGTAGCAAACCATACTATACCTCTGCTATCTTCGTGAATGGCCATAATGTTGTTGCTGCTAAGGCCATTAGATGTGGAGTAATTTGAAAAGCTCTTACCATTAAAAAGCGAGGCTCCTCCTCCGTAGCTGGCAATCCATAGCTCTCCGGAGGCAGTTTGAGCTATATCTCGTATGGTATTATCACAAAGTCCCTCTTTGGTTGTATAGGTAATACTTCTCTGTCCATCAAACTGGGTGATGCCACCTCCATCTGTACCCAGCCAAATTTTTCCCTCCGGTGTCTCTATTATGCTATATATTCGTGAACTATTCAGCCCTTGATTTGGGCCAAAAAGTGAGTAAGAAACGTCTCCGTTTTGGTTTTTTCTATCTGTTATCAAAGATATATAGCCTCCAAAAGTTCCCAGCCAGAGAGTGCCCTTAGTGTCTTCCAAAATGCTCATAACTCGGCTGTTGCTTAGCCCGTCATCGATGGCTCTGTGAGTAAATAAGTCACCTTTATATCTGACTAATCCGGCAGATCTGGTACCAATCCAAATGTTGCCGGATCTATCTTCGTGTAAACATCTTATGTATTCAGAGTTTAGGCCTTCATCAATACTATAATTGATAAAACTATTACCGTCAAACTGCAATAGCCCGCTTCTTGTAGTTCCAATCCATAGATTTCCCCTCCAATCCTCCATAATACTTCTTATTCCACCATCTTCAAGCCCGGAGTCATTATTGTAAAGATAGAAGCTGGAGCCGTCAAATTTAATTAATCCCATTGTGGAGAGACCTATCCATATGTTCCCTTTTCTATCTTCACATAAAGCTGTTGCTTCATCTTGGGGGAGTCCCTCATTTTTTGTGAAGTTGGTAAAGCTCTCTCCGTCAAAGCGGGATATTCCGCCAAGATTTGTCGTAATCCATAGTTTTCCGTACCTGTCGATCATTAGAAACCGGGCGTCATTATCACACAGACCATTCTCCTCGGTATATACAGTTATACTTTCTCCATCATATTTAACTACTCCTCCACCGGTGGCCATCCAAATATTTCCTGAGCTATCCTCTTCTATCCAGTTGACAATGTCGCTTGGAAGCCCATCTTCTGATGTGAATATATGAAATTCTTGTCCGTCAAATTTAACTGCACCACCCCTAAAGGTTCCTGCCCAGATGTTTCCCTTTGAGTCGTGCAGAACAGAAAGTATTAAGCTGTTGCTTAACCCTTGTTGAGTTGTATAGTGGTATAGATACCTTCCGTCATATTTAGTAAGTCCGTCGTCTGTCCCAAGCCAAAGATTCCCAAATGTGTCTTCAGTCATTGCTCTAATCTGATCGTGTCTCAAACCCTGAAGTTTTCCAATAGAGCTAAAATTGAATGGATTTCTATCTCTGAAATACGCATTTTTAGCTTCAATCCTCTCCGGGGGTAATGTGGTTACAACTTTTTCATTTATTACCGTAACAATGGGAATCGGGATTCCCTCTTTCCCCGGTGTGATTATATTTGAGTTCTCAATTTTAAGTTTTGTAGGAGTGCCGGCCTGTATGATATTACCTTTTCTCTTTTTTATAGGTTCTTTTTTTACAACGACAACCCGGGGAGTTCCGGCTTTTACAACCACAGCTTTTTTAAGACTATCCTGTTTAAAAATCTTACCTTCAATAACCCTGGATTGAGGTGTTGAGGGGCTGACGATCTCACTATTAGTCTCTTTGCAGGCACTAAAGAAGAACAAGACAACTGCAATTGATAGCAGTTGTCTTGTTATATTGATTAAGTTCTTGCAGGTCATATTATGGTTATGATTTATAAGAGTATCTCTCTCCTGCACAAATTTAACTAAATTTTTTTCAAATAGTTATTATTCAGTTAAATCATATCCATAATCTATTCCTTTTAATGATGCCGGAACACCTCGTTTCATCCAAACAGGCATTGGAGCACCTTTCAGATAGTGATCAAAAAATTGTGCAAGTCTTATGCTCAAGTCTTTTGCGTTAACTCTTTTGGAGAGATTGTGTACTTCATTGTTGTACTGCAACATCCAAACTGGTTTGCCTAGTCTGCGTAGGGCTGTGAAGTACTCAATTCCTTGATACCAAGGGACTGCATCGTCAGCATCGTTATGCATAATTAGAAGCGGTGTCTCAACCTTGTCTGCAAAAAACAGAGGAGAGTTCTCAATATACAATTCGGGAGCCTCCCAAAGGGTTTTGCCAATTCTACTTTGTGTATGTTCGTACTGGAATTGCCTAACCATTCCGGAACCCCATCTTATTCCACCATATGCGCTAGTCATATTTGAAACCGGAGCACCTGCACCACCAGCTTTCCATTTAAAGGTTTCAGGTTTAGTAATCATATATGCAACCTGGTAACCTCCCCAGCTCTGTCCTTGAATAGCAACATTATCACTGTCTACCCAAGAGTTCTCGCAAAGCATTTTAACGCCTGGTACAATACAATCTATTGCACTCTTTCCGGGATGTCCAATTTCATATGCAATATCCGGGATGAATACAATATATTCATTACTTACAAAATATGGAATATTGATTGTTGATCTACTTGGAGCAGGTGCTCTGTATGAGTAAAGGAGATGCGAATTCCTCTCGTAAAAATAGACCAGCATAGGGTATTTCTTTGACGGGTCAAAGTTTTCTGGTTTGTATAGAAGACCTTCAAGTTCAATTCCTGTAGCTGATTTCCAGTTTACAAGCTCTACAGTTCCCCAGTTATAATCTTTTTGTTGCGGGTTAATGTCTGAAACTTTTATTTGATTCTTAAAGTTCTCTTTTGAAATCCATATATCCGGTGAGTTTGAAAAATTTGCTTTTACATATACAAGCTCTTTCCCGGTCTTACTCATCTTAAGAGAGGAGAATGAAAATGGCTCCAAAGTCCATTCTTTCAGAACGGGCTTTCTTGATTTAAGATCTTTGGAGTAAAATCCGCTCTCTTTTGTTTTATTATTAAATGCTGTAAAGATGAATTCGGATTTTTCTCCAAAAGGTTCTGAGTCTCTGAAATCACGGTCCGGCCTTGTTATTCTAAAGGTAATTCCTTCTGCTTTACCTTTACCCTCGGTAAAATTGAGAGGACTTTTCTTTGCTGTTGGGTCAAATTTCCATATATCGTATCTGTCGTATATAAATATCGCTTTATCCTCTTCTGTCCAGCCTCCGTTTCCGTATGAAGATGCCATAGATGGAGAGTCGTGAAGTTCATCAGCAAAAGAGATGTTCATCCCTTCAGTTAGTGATACCACTTTCTCCTCAGGTATGTTTAGAGAATACCAGTTTTTATCACTGTTATTATACCATACAAAGAAATTACCCTCGGGTGAGAAGGAGTAGCTACTCATATATTCACCTTTAGTAACCAGTTTTGCTGCTCCTGTTGTAATATCTATTATGTATAGGTCTCTTTTTGGATTGGCATCCCATTGTGATTCAAGCCTGTAACTGTAATTGGTTACAGCAATTCCTTTGTTGTAAGACCATTTAGCAGGTATAATTACATTCTCGTACTCCTCTTTGGCTAATTGAACAAAATTAGGGTCTCCATCTAGCTCAATTTTACTTAAATAGCTTTTACGCATCTCCCTCTGAAGATTTCTAAGCTGCATTGGCTGAATATATGGTTCTGCATAGTGCCATATATCAAGTTTTGCCACTTCCGGGTCTTTATTTGTAGTATCCTTTTCAGGCAAAATGGGAGCTATTCCAAAGAATAATCGTGTACCCTCTTTGTTAAATGCGAGATCTCTGTTTTCACTTATTATCATACCTTTTGGTAGCGATGCAAAATTGTTGTCCAGTAATATTTTTGCACTCTCCATTCCTGACTTGAACTCTAAAATAGATATATTTTTATCCTTATTCTTTTTGGTAGTGTCAAGCTTGGCAAAGAAAACCATTTTAGTATTGTCTTCACTAACTTCGGGTAGTTTAACACTCTGCTTTAGAGTTGTTTCAATAATTGTTATAACTGATTTGTTCGCCGGGTTGTACATATATAGCCCGGGTTTATTTAGAGAATCTTTTAAATTTGGCCTTGCCACATAAAAGAGTGTGTCACCTCCCCTTGAAAAATCATATTCAGCTACATATTTTAATGTGTCAACGATGCCACTATTTAAATTATAAACAAAAAGATCGCTTCCCTCGTCTTTATCTTTTTTTACAGGCTTTTTCCCTTTTGAGGTGTCTGCAGGGGGAGTGGTTTGAAAGGCAAGATATTTATTACCCCACTTTGCCATTTTAAACCCTTTTAAATAGGGGAATGTTTTAAAATCTTTGTTCTTTAAATTGTATATTGCCAACGTATCTTTAGGCATTTGGTCCGGCTTGCTCTTTTTAATTTTTGCCTCTTTTGTCTGTGAAAAGAGAGGCTTAATTGTAAAGAGGGCAAACTCTCCATTTGGAGTTATTCTAGCTCCGTTTCCGCGGGGAAAATTCTCTTTTTGTAAGTTTGATAGGTTAAGAGCCACCAAGTAACCATCACCCTCTTGAGCATTGACCTGATAAAGTGAGAATTGTCCGTTATCTGTGATTTGAACGTTTCCAACACTTTTCCAATCATCGTATACAGAGTGGTCAATGTTTTTTTTCTGTCCGTAAGCAGATATTGACAGAGCTAACAGTACTATAGATATGATTTTTTTCATTATTCTGTTAATTAATTTTAAGCCATTTATCCAACCAAGAGAAGAATACTCTGTTCCACTGAATGCTATTCTGAGGTTTTAATATCCAGTGGTTTTCACCAGGGAAAAGAAGTAATTCCGATGGTACTCCCAGTGCTTTGGCAGCATTGAATGCAGCCATTCCCTGGTCAACCGGAACTCGGTAATCCATCTCTCCGTGAGTAATAAGGATAGGGGTATCCCAGTTTTTTACAAGTTTATGAGGAGAGTTTGCGTAATGTCTTTTGGCAACAGGATTGTCATCCCAAGGAGCTCCTCCGTTATCCCAATGCGGGAACCATAACTCCTCTGTTGTCATATACATATGCTCCTGATTGAAAATTCCTGCGTGTGCAATGAATGCTGAAAACATCCCTTTATGAATTCCTGCGAGGTAAAAAACAGAATAACCACCATAGCTAGCTCCAACGGCTCCAACTTTACCCACATATTTCTCTTTTTTCATCTCCTTTACGGATGAAAAATAATCCTGCATATTCAGACCTATATAATCTCCGGATATTTGATCTGTCCACTCTTGTCCAAATGCAGTGGTTCCTCTTCTATTAGGAAGGATAACTATATAATCGTTAGCTGCCATAAGCTGGAAATTCCAACGATAAGACCAACTCTGGCTTAAGGTTCCTTGAGGTCCACCTAGGCAGAAAAGAATTGCTGGATAGACTTTTGTCGAGTCAAAATTTGGTGGATAAATAACCCACATATGCATATCTTTATTGTCGACTGTTTTAATCCATCTCTCCTCAACTTTTCCCATTGTTATCTGATCAAGCAGATGCTTGTTTTCAAACGAAAGTTGCTTAAATGAACCATCTTGAGGATTAATTGACACAATCTCATTTGGCATTGACATACTCTTATATGTGCCAACAAGTCTCTCTCCTGCAAGTTGAACTCCGTCAAAATCGTACTGACCCTCTACAACTTGCCTTATCTCCTTGTCTGCAAGATTTACGTGATAAACACCTGTAAGAGCCTTTACGCAAGATGTGAAATATAGGCCGGACCCGTCTGCAAGCCAGGTGATACTTTCTGCATTGTATGGGAAATCTGTTGTCAACTCGGTTTTCACCCTTGTCTCAAGATCCATTATAAATATTCTTCTTTTATCTGCTTCGAATCCTGCCCTCTCCATTGAGATCCAAGAGATGCTCTTCCCGTCCGGTGAAAAAAGTGGGTCTGTATCGTATCCTGGCATACCTTCTGTAAGATTTTCGTGGCTCTTATCCTCAATATTATAAAGATATATATCTGTATTAGTTGAGTAGGCATAATCTTTTCCGGTAACTTTTCTGCTAGAGTACAGAATCATTGAGCCATCCGGGCTCCAAGAGAGCTGCTCAATTCCTCCAAAAGGAAGAGTTGGAAGCTCATAAGGTTCACCTTCCAGGATATCAGTTACATTATTAATACTCACCCCATCAAAGTCTGCAATGAATGAGTGAGGGATATTTTCTACAAAATGGTCCCAGTGTCTGTACATAAGATCTGAGTACATCCTGCCGTTTGCTTTATCAAGATCCGGCCAAATATCAATAGCCTTTTTGTCGGCTTTTATTTCGCTTACAAAGAGTATTTTATTCCCATCCTGAGAAAACTCAAACTCGTTGATTCCTGGTTCGTAATTACTGATTTTCCTGGCTTTTGAGCCATCCTTGCCCATTATCCAAATTTGTCCGCCCGAAAGGTAGGCTATCTCTTTACCATCGTTAATCCATCTTGCGTTGTTTTCGCTGATGGCAGAGCTAGTAAGTTGCCTTACGTCAGAACCATCGGTATTCATAACAAATAATTCTCTGTTATTTTTATTCTCAGGAATACTTGTATATGCTACACCATAAAGAATCTCGCTTCCGTCAGGAGATACCTGAGGATCTGATAGTTTCCCCATACTGTGCATCACTTCAGGTGTAAGCCTTCCGTTTTCGACGGTAATAGTACTTTTAGTTATTGGAACTGCCTGCTTTTCTGCATTCTCTCCGCAGGATGCAGCAATGGCAGCTGTAGAAATTAACATAGCAATAAGTTTACTTTTCATAGATTATTGATTGTTTTGATTTAATTCAGAAATACAAAACGTAAAAATAATTTATTTTTTTAATAAATTGAGTAATAATGATGCTTTAGACATTATAGACTTATTGCCAGCCCTGCTTTTATCCAGCGGCCGGGCTGAGGCAAATTTCCAAGGTAGAGGTAATCTGTTCCAAAGAGATTGGTTGCCTCTAAAGATACTTTCCATTTGCGCTCTGTCCAGACCAGTTTAACATCTGCAAGTGCAAATGCTTTATAGGGAATTTCAGTGGATTGTGGCCCCAGCCAGCTCCCCTCTCTCTTCTGAAAACTCAGGTCCCATCTTGCAGAGAGATTAAGGAAAATTTTATGGTCTGCAAATGCTGTTGCTTTATGCCTGAGAAAGTCAGTGGCATAGAGCGAAAGCAGTCCGTCAGTTTTCTTTGAAACATCCAGATATGCATAAGTTACTCCTGCGCTGTTCAGAAAAGAGTTTGTCCAGCTTTTAGTTAATGATGCCTCAAAACCGGCAGTAACCACATTTGTAATGTTACTAGCCTGCCACTGGTCAGATCCGCTTGCCCTTGTCCAGTCAATTATACTGAACCCATATCTGTAGAATCCGGAGAGCGAGCCCCTCAGCCCCGATTTTGTATATCTCAGCCCCATCTGAGCGGATAGAGCCTCCTCGGGTTTAAGGTTCATATTCCCTGTCTGATTGGGGCTTTTATAGTAGAGGTCGGTAAATGTAGGTTTTCTGAAAGAGTTATTAATCCAGCCATTTGCCTCAAGATATGGAGTTATTCTGTATGCAGCACTTGCCCCTCCGTAGAGTCGCATATTCTCTGCCACCAGAACACCTGCCGTGAATCTCCATCTCTCCAGCTGAAGAATATGCTTTGCGTAGGCCGATGGGGTTTGCCTGCTTTTGCTTCTGGTGTATTGAACTCCTTCCGGAGAGAGGTGAACCCCTTCACCCTGGATGGGGTCGCCTAATACAGTGCTGTAGATGTTTTCAAATCGATACCCCGCACCTATTAGTGTAGTCCCGGCTTTGCCCCATCTGCGTGCTGCCTGAATATCCGCTCCGGCAATATCGCTTCTGTGGTAGTTGTGTCCCTGATACCAGGGGGCAGGATCATACCTGAAAAGTTCAAACCTGTCAAAATGCCTTCTGTGGTATGCAACCGCCTTCAGCTGCCATTTAGCTGTTTGATAAGTATACTGCAAAGAGGAGAGGTAGAGGCTGGTCTCTTCAAATTGCTCCGGATATGCAGCAGTGTAAAAGCTATTTGCCCCAAATGCTTTATGCTGATATCCTGCCTGAGCATATATCTTGTGTTTGTTACCCTTTGTTGCGAGAACATTGGTAAACAGATTCAGAATATCAAAGTCGGTGTTTTCTGAATAACCATCAGAACGGCTGTATCCTCCTCCTGCCTGAGCCGATAGATTCCATTTGCCACCGTTTTTTGCGTATTGGAGATTTGCATCGCCCTTGAAGTATCCAAACGAACCTCCGGTGAGGGCAAGTGATATCCCCTTTTTTGCAGGATTTTTTGTGATTATATTGATTGCACCGGCATATGCCACTGAGCCCTCAGACCAGGCTCCGGGTCCGTTCAGGATTTCAATTCTCTCAATCTGAGAGATCTCAACCGGAATATTAAGAGAGTGGTGTCCGGTTTGCGGGTCTGTAAAGTTGACCCCGTTTATCATAATCATTGTCTGGTCAAAAGTTCCTCCTAGAATGTTCAGGTCAGACTGAACCCCTTCGCCTCCCCGTGTACGGAGGTCGGTCCCCTGGAGGTATCGCAACAGATCGGGGAGGTTGTTCACCGCAGCCCGCTCAATCTCTGCCTGCTGAATTACCGCTACAACTCTCACTAGGGGCTGGAAGGGCGAGGGTCGTTCTGTGTTGATAATTAACTCCTCAAGTGCGTGGATGGTGTCGTTTCCGCTTTTTTCATTGCTTTGAGCCAGAACGGGCTGACTCTTCATTACCAAAATTGAGTAGGTGACGGAGAGGACTCCTATCTTGATCACCTTTCCAAGGGATGCAAATGCCGCCCAGGGGCTCCTTTTCCATCTTTTAAAACAGATGGGTCTGGTTTCTCTTTTACTGTTGTTGTACATAAAATAATTTTTTCTGTTGCGAAGGCGCAAAAATAGATACATTAAGAATACAGCCCAACAATAAAATATCTAATTTTGAAAAGAGGAGAAATGTTTAATATTTATTTAATGGATAAATTTCTATTGGCATCAATAAGAGCCGAGTTGCACGGAGTGCCGGAATATGCTCATAAAGAGGAAAGGACAGCTTCAATAATTGAGAAATATTTAATGGAATGCTCGCCCGATGAACTTTATACAAACGTTGGGGGGAATGGAATAATTGCAGGGTTTAAAGGAAAGGATGAGGGAGAATCGTTGATGTTCAGATGTGAAATGGATGCTGTCCCAACAGAAAATGGTCCGGTTCATCTGTGTGGACACGACGGACATATGGCAATATTATTAGGCTTGGCATATATATTGAAAGAAGAGAGAGAGTTTTCAGGCAAGGTATGGTTGTTTTTTCAACCTGCAGAGGAGGTGGGAGAGGGTGCTTCAAAAATGGTTGCTGAACTTTCAAGGTTTCGCATCAATTTTGATTACGCATTTGCTCTTCATAACAAACCGGGGATGACAGCAAATAGTATTATAATATACAATAATGTTTATGCAGCTTCGTCTGTAGGGATGGAGTTGAATTTCTCCGGATCTGCTTCTCACGCAGCATATCCTGAACAGGCAGCCAATCCAACTTTTATTATACTTGAAACTGTAGAAGAGATAAAACGTATGAACTCTCAAAAAGAGCTCTTTTCTGACTTTGTATTAGGCACTGTGGTGAATGTTCATATTGGAGATGCAAATTACGGAGTTACTCCAGGTTATGGGACTCTTAGAGTTACTTTAAGAGCCTATAATGAGATGGACCTGAATGCTTTTTATAAAAGGATTGAATCCTTTGCAACAGAGAGATGTGAAAAGGCCTCTCTGAATATTGATATAACACAGCACGACAGATTTCCTGCTACAATTAACAATGCATTTGCAACCAACAAAGTTATTGAGGCTGCAGAGAGGCTTAATCTGGAACTTAAATATTCAGACTCTCCTGAAAGAGGTTCTGAGGATTTTGCCCATTTTGCAAGTATAGCAAAGGCCTGTTTTTTTGATGTTGGCAATGGATTTGATGGGGATGATATACACAGGGATGGTTACAAGTTTAATGACGAGATAATAAATACTTCAGTAGAACTATACAGAGCAATAATTTACAAATGACTAAGCTAACACCCTTCTGTTTAAAATTAAGTTTGTTAATCCTTTTTATTCCGCTCTTTTTTATTGCAGAGGCAAGGAGGTTTTCCGGGATTGTTACCGATATAAAAGGAGACGGAATTCCCTTTGCAACCATCTATATTCATAATATTAAATCTGGGATAAGCGCAGATTCCAGGGGTGAATTTACTACAATGTTAGATCCAGGGAGTTACTCTGTTGAGGTTTCCTCTCTTGGCTACAAAAGAGAGAAATATACTATAGAGATGGATACTAACCCTCTTTTTAGGACATTTGTCCTTGATGAAATATCATACGAGCTTAATGAGGCCAAACTATCCGGCAGGAGTGATGACAGAGGTTTGTCTATTATGAAAAGGGCTATTGCTATGGCTCCTCGCTTCAGATATCAGGTTAGAGAATATGAGGCGGAAAACTATCTAAAGGGTACGGTTAGAGTCAATAAAATTCCGGCAATATTGAAATTAAAAGCCATTAAAGAGATGGCTAATTTTGTTACTGGAAAGTTATTTGTTCTTGAATCACATTCTACTATCAATTTTACTTTTCCGGATAAATATAAGCAGACAGTCAAAGCATTTTCCAGCTCAATTCCTGACGAGATTGATCCAGGAGATTTTTCAATGATTCTAAAATCATCAATTTACGATCCTGTTATTTCCGGGATGGTTTCACCATTATCTCCAAATGCACTCTCTTATTATAAATTTG
>Ga0265295_1006400_pt1 | contig 14278 bp, 10 predicted proteins | sample Munlansysbiofilm_FD_192503 | JGI IMG/M metagenome (GOLD analysis project Ga0265295, IMG submission 192503) | Leachate microbial communities from a municipal landfill in Southern Ontario, Canada - Methane capture system biofilm | ecosystem: Engineered > Solid waste > Landfill > Unclassified ... | reverse complement strand
AGAGCTATCGAGGAATTTGATATTGAAGTGCAATATCTTTCGGGAACGAGCATAGGCGCTCTGGTTGCAGCACTTTTTGCATTTGGAAAAACTTGGCAGGAAATTCAGGAGCAAGCATTGACTTTAAAATGGCTGGATATATCAAGCATTTCCTTAACGAGGTACGGTTTGCTTTCGAATCGAAATTTGGGCGAATTAATCATTGATCAAATTGGGGATAAAAAGATTGAAGATTCAACCATTCCTTTGGCAATGATCGCGACCGACATCTCTAATGGCACGAAAGTAGTGTTAGACAAAGGCTCTGTTGCCGATGCAGTCATGGCAAGTACGTGTATCCCGGGTCTTTTTAGTCCCGTAAAACAAGGCAAGACACTGCTTGTCGATGGTGGTATTGTTGAAAATGTACCCATCAATACAATCCGAAAAATGGGTGCTGAATTTGTTATCGGAGTTGATTTGAATGCAAAGAATTCCTATAAAAAACCGAAAGATATTATTGATGTGATGTTGAATAGTTTTCATTTTTTGATGAATCAATCGACTAAATATCAGACGCAAAATGCGGATCTGTTGATTGAGCCTGACTTGTCGTCATTTAATAGTTCTAATCCAAAACAGGTAAAAGCGTTAATTGAGAAGGGGTACGAGGAAGCCATGAAAACACTTGAGAAATATAGTTGACATTTAGTATCGCAAGAATAGTAGTTTTATACTGCATTTTTGCGGCAATTTATTTTGAGTCTTTGTTTGATGCAATAAACTGAAAATCAATGCCTTCTACTCCTTTTAAAACCGGGGTAAAAGAAGATGATTCAGTTTGAGATTGGCAATAAAAGTCCATGGACTTATTGTTTTTATCATCAAACGATGCTCATTTTGAGATAAAAGTTGAACTAAATATAAGGAGATTTAATATGTATAAATATTTGTTTGGACCAGTTCCATCGCGTCGATTGGGAATGTCGCTAGGCGTAGATTTGGTTCCCAAAAAAGTTTGTACGCTCGACTGTGTGTACTGTGAAGTGGGGAAAACCACAAAATTGACTCTGGATCGAAAAGAGTATATTAAATTTGATAAAGTAAAAGAAGAGCTCATTCATTATTTTAATAACAACCCAGACCCGGACTATATTACCTTTTCGGGTTCAGGAGAACCTACTTTAAATTCCCGAATTGGGGAAATGCTCCAATTTATAAAGCAGATTAAACCAAATATACCCGTTGCGGTTCTAACCAACGGAACTCTTTTTTATGACAAAAAAGTGCGCGAAGCACTGCTAAATGCCGATGTAGTTCTGCCATCTCTTGACGCTGCAACCAATGAGGTTTTTATGAAAATTAATCGACCGGCTACCAATTTAACCACGGACCAATATATTCAGGGTTTAATTGATTTCAGATCTGAATTTAAGGGGAAAATATGGCTCGAAATATTCATTTTGCCTGATTATAACGACACTGACGATGAGTTGTCCGAACTTAAAAAAGTGATACTTAAAATTAACCCCGATTCTATTCAGTTAAATACCTTAGATCGTCCCGGAACAATTTCCAATTTAAGAGGAGCAACTCGGGAGGAGTTACAACGAATATCCAATCTCTGGAAACTCGATAATGTTGAGATCATTAGTTCGTCGCAAGAGCGAAAGAATATCCAATCATTTCGAAGCGATATAGAATCAGCGATTCTCGAGACTATAGCACGACGACCTTGCACGCTCAACGATTTGACGAAAATATTAGGGTTACATGTCAATGAAATCAATAAATATTTGGATGTTTTAGAAGCGGATGCAAAAATTGAGTCAGTGCAGCAAGAGCGTGGGGTTTTCTATCAATTAAATAAAAAATAACGATTTTCCGATTCAATATCAGCAACAAAACTCTTCTAAGATGCAGTAAAACTGATGTTCTGAGACACAGAAACGGTTCATATATAGATGTTTAATGTCTTCGTGTAATGCCGCACTAAATATCGTATTGTTAATTGTTCACAAAAAAGTATCAAATTGTTGGCATAAGAGTTGCAAATATCCGCAGTGTAGGTGTTTTAAAACAAATAAATAATCATTGTGATTAGTCTAAAAATTATCTACTTTTGCTACCTCATGAAATGGACACTTAAAAATACAACATTAAAACTTGTTACCCTATTGATGATTGGGGTAATGGGAGTATTTATTGCCAACAAGGCAGTATTTTTACACGTCCATATATTAAACGATGGCAGAATCATTGAACATGCTCACCCTTACGACACATCAAGCGATTCCGAGCCTTACAAATCGCATCAGCACACGAAAGCAGAGTTGTTGTTTTTCCAAAATTTAGAACTGCTTTTTACGGTTGCTTTTTTAATTCTTGTACTGATTGCATTTGTTGAAAAAACAAAGTTTTTATTCTCTCCCCCAACCAAGCTTGCTTTTGGTTGCTTAACTCTTCATAAAGGAAGAGCCCCCCCAATTCAATAATATCTGTTTTTATAATCCTTATTTTAGAATAAAATTGATTTTTTGTTCTTCGGTGTAATAGGCTGATAAAGAAGCTAAATACCGACAAATAAATTTATTTTTCAATTATTAATAGAATGTAATTTTATGAAGATAATACATATTATCCCAACAATATTTTTATTGCTATTTACCCAAATTACAGTGGCGCAAAAACCAAAAACGGATGCAAATATTGTTGGACACGTCGTTTGTGGTAGTGAGCACATTCCTTTTGCTCTAATTAGTGTTAAAGGCACAACCATTGGAATTACAACCGACGAATCGGGTCATTATCAATTAATTAATTTGCCGGAAGGCACCCACGTAATTGTTACTCAGTCGTTGGGTTATAAACCACAAGAGAAAGAAGTTACAATCAAAAGGGGCGAAACTAAAGAGTTGAATTTTGAATTGTTATTCGATGTTCTTGGGCTCGAAGAGGTCGTAATTACTGGCGACAGAAACGCCACAAATCGGCGAGAATCCTCCACTATTGTTAACACCATAACCCCAAAACTCTTTGCTGCAACTCAATCGGTTACGTTAAGCGAGGGATTGAATTTTAGTCCGGGTTTACGAATGGAAAATAACTGCCAAAATTGCGGTTTCAATCAAGTTCGAATGAATGGAATGGAAGGACCCTACTCTCAAATCTTAATTAACAGTCGCCCCATATTTAGTGGTTTGGCAGGTGTTTATGGTTTAGAGTTGATTCCTTCAAGCATGATCGAACGTGTTGAAGTTGTGCGTGGTGGCGGTTCCGCATTGTATGGAAGCAACGCCATTGCCGGCACCATAAATCTCATTTTGAAAGATCCCATCAACAATTCCTATGAATTTGGTGTAAATACTGGTATTACTGGTGTAGGATTAACCAATTCGGGCGATCCGGCACTCGATTACTCCGTTAATTTTAACACTTCGTTGGTATCGGCCGACAGTAAAACCGGAATGGCACTTTATGGCTTTTATCGTGATAGAGAGCCTTTCGATGCCAACGATGATGGTTTTTCAGAAATTGCACTTCTTAAAAACACCACCATTGGAACCCGTTTATACCATAGGTTTAGCACACGAAATAAGGTGGTTGCCGATTTCTTTAATATAAAGGAAGATCGACGCGGTGGTGATAAATTCGATTATCCAATGCACGAATCTAATATTACCGAAGCTCTAAATCACAATATTACAACAGGCGCATTGACCTATGAACAATATTTTAGAGATGAGGATCAATTTTCCATTTATTTGTCGGGACAACGTGTTGACAGGGAGTCCTATTATGGCGCAAATAAATCGTTACGTGATTATGGAAACACCAAGGATTTTTCCTATACGACTGGAATTCAGTATAATGCAAAATTTGAGAACTCAAATTTAATCTTTGGTATTGAAAACGATGGTGCGTGGCTTAAAGATAAAAAACTTGGATATTTGGCGATTGATTCAGCTACGATTATAAACGATACTATCGGCAATATTCCCCATACAGACAATGTATTAGTGGCTGATCAAATGACCAATACAACAGGTGTTTTTGCTCAATACGAAATTAACTGGAGCCGACTAAAAGTTTCCGCCGGCGCACGTTTCGATAATTATAAAATCGAAGACCAAGGAGCATCTGGAGCCTCTAATTCAGGAAATGTATTGAGTCCTCGACTCACATTTAAGTACGATCTAATGGAATATTTGCAAACACGGGTAAGTTATTCACAAGGATACCGCGCTCCACAAATTTTTGACGAAGATTTACATATAGAGACATCTGGTTCTAGACGAGTGATTCATGTCAATAGTTCGGATTTAAAACAAGAAACAAGTCATAGTTTCATGGCATCGTTCGATTTTAACAACCAATTGGGCGACGTGTATGTAGGTCTATTGGTGGAAGGGTTTCACACACAACTGAATGATCCTTTTGTGAATAATTTCAGTGCTCCAGATGCCAATGGAGTAGTTACTTATACCCGTATTAATGCCAACGATGGGGCAAAAGTGCAAGGAGTAAACATTGAATTGAACGTTGTACCAACTAGTACGTTTTCATTAAAAGCAGGGTTTACCGTACAAAACAGTAAATATGAGCAAGAGCAGGAGTTTAACGAAAAAAGATTCCTAAGAACTCCTAAGGATTATGGATATCTAACGTTAGATTGGCAACCTACTAAGAAATGGGGATTCTCAACAACAGGTAATTACACCGGAAAAATGCTTGTTCCTTATTTTGGACTCTCAATTCCCAATCCTGAAGATGGTGAATTGAGAGAATCGGATCGCTTTTTAGATTTAGGACTAAAAGCCCGATATAACATTAAATTGAACGGAGCAACATTACAATTGTTTGCCGGAATTAAAAATATGTTTAATGCGTATCAAATCGATTTTGATCGCGGAGTTGATCGTGATCCGGGTTACATATATGGTCCAACGAATCCAAGGACTGTTTATTTTGGATTGAAAATCGGAAATTTCTTACAATAGAAAACAAAAAATCCCTGCAGAAATTCGTTTTGCAGGGATTTTTTCTCTTAAGAAAATTCATTATCATAATTGGTGGAAATTTTAATATCCTTTATCTTTGAACATCAATTGCCGAAAAGACAATGAATATTTAAAATCATACATTCAATACACTAAACCCTATTTTATGAGACATCTATTTTTTATTGTATTTGCTTTTTCCATGGTTTGCTATTCATGTAGTAGCAATGCACCACACGCCTCCAATGCAGATGAAACAGCAATCAAAGTAGGCGTGTTCGATGGTCACGGAGGAGCTCAAACCTGTGTTTGGGAAGCCGTGGAGTCCATTAAAATTGACAAAGGAATGGTTGTGAAACGTATTACCACTTCCGATATAGCTAACGGATGCTTGGATTCTCTGGATGCCATAATTATTCCCGGTGGCGGTGGAAGTCGTCAGTACTTGAACCTCGGCCACGAGAATCAGCAACGTATTCGTAGTTTTGTTGCCCAAGGAGGCGGTGCTGTGGGTATTTGTGCCGGAGCATATCTTTTTTCGAATACGCCCAATTATGCATGTCTTGCCATGAATGGTGCTTAGGCCATTGATATTGAACATGATAACCGCGGACATGGGCTTGCTAAATTCACGCTCACAGACGAAGGAAAGAATCTATTTCCAGAGTTAGCCTCCTTGGATACCAATTTTGTTGTGTATTACGAAGGACCTGTTTTTATTGATGCTCCCGACTCTTTAACCTACACCTCTTTTGCAACTATGGAGAGCGATGTTCATGAAGAGGGCAATGCTCCTTCGAATATGACCAATGCAAAACCGTTCTTTATTGGAAATAGGTATGGAAAAGGTCGCATATTTAGTTCCATTGCACATCCGGAGGCTACTCCCGGCATGCGTTGGCTTATTCCGCGAATGGTGCGGTGGACACTTAATAAGGAGCTTGTTGGATATAACCAGAATGCTGTCCGACCAACGATTTTGGGGAAAGAGATTCTTTTTAGCAAGGAGATGCTTAAACGCGAATCGAAATGTTATTCCACATTCCTCTATGGCTCGCCGGAGGAGAAGGTAGAAGCCCTCAATTGGCTTGAAACTAACGTGTCGTGGGATGCCAAACGTTGGGTACAAGGCTTATTGTACGACTCGTCGGCAGTGGTTCGGGCAAGGGTGGCGGAATATATTTCCAACTCAGAATTTACACACTACTTGCCCGATTTACGTGCAGCACTGAAACAAGAAATCAACGAAAATACAAAGATAAAATTGAAATCGTCGATACAGATTTTAGAGGGTATTTAAGTTAAAAGAACAGCCTCAATTTTCTAAGTTACACGAAAAATGTTAAATTGCAAGCTGTAATCACTATTTGGGAGAGTTTAAGCGCTTTTACAAATAAATCGTACGCTTGTTTTCTTATATTGTTTTTCGATTTGCTTATATAAAATATAGGCAGTATTTGGATTTAGGTGTTTTAAATAAACTTGTCAACGATTTTTATATGAAAAGATATGTAGTATCAACAATATACATATTGATATTAGGTGTTGTTGCCACTTTATACTATACGTTTGTTTTTAAAGACCTTGAACGGGTTATTCAATCACAAATTGAGCATCAGTTTGAAAGCGATATGCAGATGAAATCCTTGCTCATTGATAATGCCCTTTCAAAACACATTCAGGGAACAAAAAGCATTAGCAGTCGCACAATGATTAAGGATAAAATTATTGAATTTAAAAAGGGCGACATTTCTTTCCACGACTTGAAAACATTTACTACCAGCAAATATACCGACGGAGTAAATGCGCTTGAAGATGTGATCATGGCGCAACGTTATGTAAATTATCAAATTGTGGTTCAAGTGGGCGACTGTGAAATGACGGATATTAAGTTCATTTTAAAAGACGCTCCGAAACAACAAATAAAAGCCGGATTCTTGTTTAAAGATCGCATTTCAATCGTTTATGTTGTTTCCCCAATTGTTGATGGCACAGAGATCTTAGGTTACGATCTTATTTGCTATGACAGTAAATCAATTGAAAAACAAAACGAAACGTTCCCCATTGAATTCAGTCTACAGGATACAAATGAGATTGACTGTAATGTTGAAGTTCGGTACACTTCCGATAAAGTGACGTGTATCGTAAAATCGGAACAAATAGATGCCTTTTTTAATTTTTCTGTTTCTAAGGAGCTGTTATTTAGTGAATTAGATATCTTTTATACTACTCAGTTATTTGTTTTCATATTAATTTTAATCTGCATTGTTCTTATTACCTATATCATCCATCGAAGAGCAATGTTGATTTCGATACAGAAAAGTGAGTACATGGAAATGCTGGTAGCTGAAAAAACAAGGGAGCTGAACACTGTTAACGATGAGTTACATAATGTGAATTTGATTATTAATGACGAACGGAAACAGTTTTTATCCGTTTTAGATACTATTCCGGGTTTAATATATGTGTCTGACTTTGATACCCATAGAATTCTTTTTGCCAATGAGAAAATGAAAGAGGTGATTGGTAGAGATGTAACCGGTGAAGTTTGCTGCGAAGCAATACAAAACAAATCCGATGTTTGTGACTTTTGTACGAATAATAAGATTAAAGACACCTTTAGTCCTTATTTTTGGGAGCGTTATAACCCAGCTGTCGATAAGTATTTTTCTATCATGAGCCGAAAGATCAAATGGACTGATAATAAAGAAGTTCGCTTTGAAATAGCGGTGGATATAAGTGAACAAAAGAAGTCGGAGCAAATAATAAGGGAGAGCGAAGAGAAGTTCAGACTTATTACTGAAAATGCTTCCGATGTAATATGGATTTTTAATGTTTCAAAGCAAAAACTAACATATATAAGCCCTGCGTTGTACCAAATACATGGTTATACGTCTGAAGAGGGGCTTAAACTTGAAATCGATCAGCTGGTATCTTCTGAATTTGCCCAAAAAGCAAAAGAGCGTGTCGCCGAAATTATAAATCAGTTGAAGAAAAATCCGGAAGAGATAATGCGAAAATCTTATAACTTCGAGGTCTTAGGACGTAGAAAAGATAAATCGCAATTCTGGATTGAAATAAAAACAAGTTTCAATTACAATAAAAACAAAGAAATTGAACTTTTAGGAATTAGTCGAGATATTGATAAACGGATAATTCTGAAACAAAAATTACAAACCATAATCGACAATTCGCCCATTGCCATCGTTACTTCGCATGGCGTAAAGCAGGTTATTGAATACATAAATCCGGTTTTTACCAACCTTTTTGGATATACGATAAAAGATATGCCTACATTTGCACATTGGTGGTCGTTGGCATATAAGGATATAGCGTATAAAGATCAAATTGAAAAGGAATGGAATCAAAGAGTTAAGAAAGCCATTGAAACCAAGTCTGATATTGAGCCTATTGAAACCATTGTAAATTGCAAAGATGGCTCCAATAAACAGATCAAGTGGGGATATGTATCAACAGGAATACTAAATTGGGCGTTTGGCATAGACCTTACAGAACAGCGAATTGCAGAGATAGAATTAAATATGGCTAAGCTTAAAGCCGAAGAGGATGCGCATAAGTTGAAAGAGTTAAACGCCACTAAAGATCGCTTTATCTCCATTCTTGGGCATGATTTAAAAAGCCCGTTCAACTCATTATTAGGCTTTTCCGAGATATTAATGCGGAGTGTCGAAACCCTCGATAAAGACAAAATAAAAAAATATGTTGGCTTTATTAACAATGCGGCAGAACAAACATTTAATCTGCTAAATAATATACTGGAATGGTCTATAAATCAACAGAATAAAAACGCATTTCATCCTACATTGGAAAATTTATATCATTTAGTCTATGAGACATATACCCTTTTAAACCCTTTGGCAATCGCTAAAGAAATTGATATTCAAATTAATGTTTCAAAACAAATTGATGTAATGGTTGACAGTGAAATGATCAAAACCGTTATTCGTAATTTATTGAACAATGCCATAAAATTCACACCTCCAAACGGGTCTATTCAAATTTCAGTTACAACCGATAATGAAACAGTGGATATTCAAATTTCCGATACAGGTGTAGGAATGGATCAAAAAATAATCGATTCATTGTTTAAAATCGACGAATTTGTATCACAAAAAGGGACAAGTGGCGAATTGGGAACCGGATTTGGTTTGCTATTGATCAAAGATTTTGTTGACAAACACCAAGGTTCAATAATCGTTAAAAGCGAAGTGGGGAAAGGGAGTATTTTTATAGTTAAGTTGCCATTAAGTATTGATAATTAGTGGAGTATGAAAAAAGAGATCGCAGTTCTGTTTTTAAGTCTAATTCTGGTTAGTTTTTCCTACGCTCAGAATAGAATACCGATTTTAACCGAAAAGGAGAAAATTGAATCCCTAATTATAGCTATTGAAATCCTTGATAGTGCCCTATTTTACAGAAATGGCTCGTTCTATCATGCAAAAGAGGCAGCCAATCACCTTAGAATGAAGGTTGATAAAGCGGGCGATCGAGTAAAAACAGCCCAGGATTTTATCGAAAAAGTTGCCTCAAAATCTTATTTCAGTGGCGATGACTATAAAATTGTTTACAACAATGGGAAAGAGGTTACTTCAAACTCCTTTTTAACGGCTAAACTCAAACAGCTCAACTCGTTGAAATAGAACCTAAATAATATTGGAATTTTGTAATCTATAATTAATTTTGTATTCCAAACACACCGTTAATTCATTAACGTCTGTAATCGACTAAAATGCAGGTTTTTAAACATAGAACAGAATTCCAGAAAATAGTGAAAAACGTGGGCTTTATAAAAGACCAAAAAGGGATTTTGAATCGATATCGTAGAGAAAAAGGGAACTGGGAAAGCCACTTAACGAAAAGCAAAGAGTATATTCTTCAATCAGCAAAAGGCAAAGGCAAAACTAAAATGGCCATACTCGGAAGTGGCTGGTTGCTCGATGTGCCAATTAATGAGCTTGTTAACAGCTTTAACGAAATTCATTTATACGATATTTTTCATCCAAAAGGAATTGTAAAAAAGTGTAGTGTTTTTCCAAATATAAAACTTATTGAAGAGGATGTTCTGTCGCCACTCTTAACCATTTTATACAATAATAAAGACGCAAAAGCGGACGATTTTCTAAATGCAATCGCAAATCATGAGTACAATAATTTGAATTTCCATGATTATGACTTTGTTGTTTCCCTCAATTTGTTGAATCAACTCGATATTATTCCCATCGATTATTTGTCTGAAAGGGTGACGCTTCCCAATGAAAAGTGGCTTGAATTGCGACAATTTATTCAGCAAAAGCACCTCGACTCGCTGCCAAAAAACAGATCCTGCATCATTACCGATTATCAAGAGTTGCACTTAAACAAGGGCGAGGAAGTAATCGATACTCAAGAACTTGTGTTTGTTCCTCTTCCCGAGAAAAATTCAGAAAAATGGATTTGGCACTTCGACAATTCAATGACCTACTACAACGATAAAAACGTCCACTTTCGCGTGCATGCTGGGGAGTTATAGTGCCTACTTGGCTTCTCAATTTGCACTATTCAATTCCAAACAATAAAAATTCAAGTTGATATTTTGGTTTTATAACAACTATGTGTGTATTCGTTGTTGAAAACATGGAAAGTGGACAATTACCGCTTATGAAAATCGAAATAAGAGCAATCGATGTTTGGTTATCCACAAGTTAGGCTTCATGCGAAAAGAGCACTGCAAATGTTGATAATTGTACCATAATTTGTATTTTTGGGACAAATAATAAGAATATGGGACAAAATGCACCACATTTTCAATTGGAAAAACTTCCACCTCTTAGAGAAAAAGTGGAAACCATTGAAATATTAAGACAAACAAATAAGTCAACAGCTGCATTGGCTGAATTGAAAGGGATTGCAAAGACAATTCCTAACCAAGCAATGTTGATTAATGCAATAGTTTTACAGGAAGCAAAAGACAGTTCGGAGATTGAAAATATTATTACAACCCAAGATGAACTTTATAAAGCATTGACGATTAATAAAACCCACATATCTCCAGAGACTAAGGAAGTTGTAAATTATCGTAAAGCTATATTTCAAGGATATGACCTTGCGAAAAAACAAGGATTTCTAAGAGTTAACGACATTGTGAGTATTCAACAGGAACTAGTTGATAATACTGCTGGGATTAGAAGTACACCTGGAACCGTTTTGAAAAATGACACTACCGGAGAAATTATTTATACTCCACCTCAAGACAAAGCGGAAATACTTGACTTATTGACAAATTTTATTAACCATTTTAATCAGCAGGATGACTTGTCTCCATTGATAAACTTGGCAATATTGCATTATCAGTTTGAAAGCATTCACCCTTTTTATGACGGAAACGGCAGAACTGGTCGGATTTTAAATATTTTGTATCTGATACTTAACGGATTGATTGATGTTCCGATTTTATATTTGAGTTCCTATATAATTGCTAATAAACCAGAATATTATCGACTCTTAAATCAAACAAATCGAGTTGGAAAATGGGAAGAATGGATAATGTTTATGCTAAGAGCGGTAGAGAGTACATCAAAAGACACAATCACAAAGATTACAAATATCAAAGACCAACTGGATTCCACAATAATAAAAGTTCAAGAGAAAGCTCCCAAACTCTATAGAAAAGAACTTGTTGAATTACTTTTCGAACAACCATATTCGAAAATTGAATTTGTGGTAAACAAATTGGGTGTGGAAAGAAAAGCAGCTTCTCGATATTTAAAAGAACTTGAAGATATCGGAATTGTTGAATCTCAAAAAGTCGGGAGAGAGACTTTGTATATAAATAGAGAACTGATAGAAATATTAAAACAATAAAGCACGAAAGTCTAACAATGTATATATCAAATAGGCGTGACAGTAGTAAATTCAAGGGTTGTAGCCCGCTTCAACTTTTCAAAGGTTTGATAGTTTTGAAGTACGCAATCCCTTACGAAATTATACACTAAACGTTAAAAAAAAGCAGATAATACGATGAAAAAAAATGTAGGAGTATTAATTTTTAATGGGGCAGAGGTATTGGATTTTGCAGGCCCTTTTGAAGTATTTTCAGTTACTTCCGAGCTTAATAACTTTGATTTTTTCAATGTATTCACAATCGCAAAAAAAGACGGAACCAGTTATTACTGTAAACGGACTATCGGTCAATCCAACCTATAATTTTGAAAATACCCCAGCTATTGATATTCTAATAATTTCTGGTGGTGAAGGTACACGAATTCAAATGAAAGATGTAGAGACCTTAAATTGGATAAAGAAAACAGATGAAAAGACCTTAATCACAGCAAGTATTTGTTCAGGCTCAACTTTACTTGGAGTTATCGGACTATTGGATAATCAAGAATATTGTACGCATCATGAAGTCTATGACCAGATGATTGAAATTGTTCCTTCTGGTTTTCCACAAAAATCGAAACGATTTGTGGGTTTTGACAAGATTTATACCTCATGGGGAATTTCCGCAGGAATTGATTTGTCGTTCCATATCGTAGAAACCCTGCACGGGAAAGCCATTGCACAAAAAACAGCGGATTACATGGAATATGACATAACTAGAAACAGAGAGTAAACATGAAAATATTTATGAGTCTTTGTAATACTGAAAAGTAGAACCGAACAGACAATAAATGATTTGGCCCTTCGACAATCCAAGAACCTACTACAACGATAAAAATGGCCATTCAATGTGCATGCTGGGGAGTTATAGCGCCTACTACGCTTTTTATGTTTGTAACGTTCAATTCCAAACAATAAATGTACGGTTGATGTTTTGAGTTTTTGCAACTGTTTGTATAATAGTTGTTTAATATGATAAAAAACAGGCACGGCAGTATTCTATTGGATATGAATAACCCACAAAATCCTTCTAATCCTATTTTGTAGTTAACAAATTGTAGCACTTATTGCAAAATTTATTACCTTTGAAATTAACTTTTAAAAAATACAATTATGAGAAAATCCCTACTTTTATCATGTGCACTGTTATTTACTTACATTGCAAATTCGCAAACAATTGTTTTCGAAGACGATTTTGAATCCTATACAGCTGGTGAAACGCTTGCTGGGCAATCTTCAATTTGGAGAACATGGTCAGGAGGAACTACTGGTGCTGAAGCTGCATTAATAAGTACAGCTCAAGCGCAGAGTGGGGTTAATTCTTTAAATGTAGTTGCAAACAATGATATGATTTATGATTTTGGCAACAAAACGAGTGGTGTTTACAAAATTGAATTTAATTATTTTGTGCCAGCAGGATTTGGAGCTCACTTCAACCTTCAACATGCTTTTGGTGCAGAATGGGCTTTTGAATATGATTTTGCAAATGGAACTGCAACAATCTCAAATGGAATGGCTCCAACTGTAGCTTACACTCCAGATACATGGGCGCATTATGTAATTGATGTTGATTTAGGAAATGATCTTGTTACAATTACAATCGATGATGTAGTATTCACATCTTGGCCTTTTAGTAATAAAACAGACGGTTCTACTGGTATGAATCAATTGGGTTGTATGAATTTCTATGGCCCAGCTGGCAACAAATATTTTGTTGATGACTTTGTATTTACTGAAATTGAAAGTGGATTAACCCCTCCAAAAATCAATATTTCATCAACACCGATTAATTCAACTTCTGGAGAAGACGAAATCGTATCTTTCTCAAACGATGGTGACGAAACATTAAAGTTTTCAGCATATCCAGTTTTTACCAAAGCAGTCATAGCTACTGAAGCATCTAAAGATGGTATTCTTCATGTTGATGGAGATAACGAAGGAAACGCTGTTGGTTGGGCAAATGAAATAACTGCTTTTGTAGCAACTAGGTTTAAGCCAGAGGTTGTTAAGCCATTTATTGGACAAGAAATCACATCCGTTGATATTTATATCTATGATCTACCTCAAAACAATGAAATAACAGTTTATGTATGGGAAAAAGGAGGTTTTAATGCCCCAGGAGCGAGTACAATATTAAGTCAAAAAACGGTAACCACAACTGGAATGTCTTGGAATACAATTACTTTAGATACACCGATATTGCTTTCAGGAGACGAAATTTGGGTGGGATATCACATGACAGCTCTTACGGGTACTTATGTTGTTGGTATGGATGGTGCTGTAAATATCCCAGCGACAAACTATATCAAAACTGGACCAGTATGGTCTGAATTCGATGGTGTTGAGGGTAATGGAAATTTTAGCATTAGAGCAAATGTAGTTGGTACTAGTTGGAATAAATGGATGACAGTTACTCCTGC
>Ga0265295_1006398_pt1 | contig 14282 bp, 11 predicted proteins | sample Munlansysbiofilm_FD_192503 | JGI IMG/M metagenome (GOLD analysis project Ga0265295, IMG submission 192503) | Leachate microbial communities from a municipal landfill in Southern Ontario, Canada - Methane capture system biofilm | ecosystem: Engineered > Solid waste > Landfill > Unclassified ... | reverse complement strand
AACCTCTTTGAAATAATTATAAGCGATCCCAGAAACTACCACTCCAAATTTTTTCCCCTTTGAACTGAGAACCAATTGATTATAATTGGTCTCCTCAGAATACTCTTGCAAGCTGTTTTGATGGTCCAGAAGAACCTTAAAACGCCTCCGGGCATTGGCTGGCAGCAGGGTCCAGTCCTGAGCATTTCCGTAGGGCCGGCCTTCATTCTGAGGCCGGGGCTCCCGCGGCTCGACCGAAGATCGGCTATGAGCCAGGCGGGTGACTAATCTAACCATGACCGGAATCCCAAACCTCTCTGAAAGGTCAAAGGCCTCTCGCGTCATATCATAAGCTTCTTGATGATTAGTCGGTTCTAAACAGATGATTCTGGCGAAATCAGCGTAGTAACGGCTGTCCTGCTCATTCTGAGAAGAATGCATCCCGGGGTCATCTGCTACCACCACTACCAGTCCTCCGTTGGCTCCGGTAATAGCTGAGTTGATAAACGGGTCGGCCGCCACGTTAAGTCCAACGTGCTTGAATGAGACCATGGCTCTTTTTCCGGCAAAAGAAACTCCTAGAGCTTCTTCATAGGCCACTTTCTCATTAACCGACCATTCAGCCCGGTAGTTTTTACCGCCCTCAGATAATCTTAGTAAATACTCCATTATTTCAGAAGCCGGAGTCCCTGGATAAGAATAGGCTGCACTCAAGCCAGCCTGAACCGCAGCCAGGGCCACTGCCTCATCACCGAGAAGAACAATTTTTTCCATGTCATATTTCCTTTAATTTTTTCTATAGAAACCAAAAAATAGGTTTTTAGCATACAATTTAATTTGAAGTTCTGTCAAGGAAATGTATCGGTGGCCTCATCTAAAATCCAGGTGAATATGATTGGTAGCCTCAGTAGAGAATTTACACGAAATTCGTTTTCACTTAAGATGACAGGGTCTGACAAAATTTTTGAATAAAAAGATCAGATTGGTGTATTTTAATAGCATGTCGTTATCCAGAATTAGGTTATCCTTGATTTTCTATTCTCTTCTTTCCGGTACCTTTTTCTTTTCAACTGTTACAGAAAAAAACCGGACTTCCGTTAAGAATAATTTAGACTTGGAGAGATAAGTTCAGAAAAAAAGGAGGAAAAATCAATGAAAAAAAGACCTGACCCTGAACTTGAAAACCAGAGCCGCCGGGATTTTCTTAAAATCAGCCTGACTGGAGCGGCTGGCCTTTGGCTAGGCAGCAGAACTGGGAAGCTCGAGGCTCATCCAGCCAGCCTTAATGATTATGGGCCGCTATTTACTAGCCAACCTTTAGAGGTGGTTAGAGTCGGCTTTGTCGGTGTCGGGGGAATGGGTTCGGTCCATGTCCAGAATTTCCTCAACCTTGAGGGAGTTGAAATCAAGGCCATCTGCGATATTGTGGAAGCAAAAGTCGCCAGAGCCCAGCAATGGGTGGAAAAGGCTGGTTATCCCCGGCCAGCCGGCTATGCCCGGGGGCCATGGGACTTTAAGAGAATGTGCCAGGAGCAAGATCTGGATCTGGTGTTTAACGCTACTCCCTGGGAATGGCATGTTCCTGTCTGTGTAGCCGCTATGAAAAATGGGAAACATGCCGCTACTGAAGTTCCAGCAGCCATCACCCTGGAAGAATGCTGGGAGTTGGTGGAGACAGCTGAAAGGTACAAGAAGCACTGTGTGATGATGGAAAACTGCTGTTATGACCGGGTTGAGCTGATGAGTCTTAATATGGTCAGGCACAGACTACTGGGGGAAATTCTCCATGCCGAGGCCGGCTATCTTCATGATTTAAGAGAGGTAAAATTCAGTAATCAAGGTGAGGGCCTCTGGCGGCGGCAGCATTCCTGGAAAAGAAACGGTAACCTCTATCCTACCCACGGACTCGGCCCGGTAGCTCAATGTATGAATATTAACCGGGGAGATGCCTTTGATTATTTAGTATCAATAAGTTCGCCATCCCGAGGGCTTCAACTTTACGCCCGAGAGAAAATCGGCCCAGACTCCCCTCAAGCTAAAGAAAGGTTTGCCTTAGGTGATGTTAATAGCTCATTAATCAAGACCAATTTGGGAAAAACTATTATCTTGATTCATGATACCAATTTGCCGCGTCCCTATTCCAGGATAAATCTCATTCAAGGCACCAGGGGAATTCTGCAAAAATGGCCCAACCGGATTTATGTTGAAGGGAAGAGTCCTTCTCATCAGTGGGAAGATATCGAGAATTATGCTGAAGACTTTGAACATCCTCTCTGGAAAAAACTAAGCCACAAAGGTGAAGGTCGTGGGCACGGGGGTATGGATTTCATAGAAGATTACCGGCTGATTCAATGCCTGCGGACTGGCTCTCCTATGGATATGAATGTTTACGATGCTGCTGCCTGGAGTTCGGTTTCAGCCTTGAGTGAAAGATCGGTAGCCAGGGGTTCTCGTCCGGTGAAATTTCCTGATTTTACTAGAGGGGCCTGGAAGACCACACTACCCTTGGGAATTATTGAAGGCTAAAGAAAAAGACTGAGTAGTATTGCGGGTGGATACACAGTTAGACCCTCTGAGCCTGGAATCAGCGGAATAGCCTCTATTCTTCTTTCCTCTTTCCTCCTGGTGTTTAGGGGGGCAATTTCTGTAACCACCAGCCAGGAAGGAAGCTGCGCCGAAGCGGTTGGTAAATACCGGGCTGAAGGGACCATTTATTGTGCACAGATCAAAAAGTTTTTTTCTACAATCTGAGGGGAGAAATATTATTGAGAATGTTTGGACTTGTTTTAGTGAAGGTTAGGTCTGTCTTTAACTTAGGAGTTTAAAGGCCTTAGTGAAATTGGCCGTTATACTTTAGAGGTTTATAATTATCATTGATATGAAAAATAATAGATGATAAAATTTTTTTAATGAGCTGATTCAAGAAATTTATATTAGCCCCCTCAACTTTCTGTCCCTTATTTTTATGGTGGAAGAAGATATGATAGGGGGGCCTAGATCACTCTTGAGCACTTCAGTTAAGTTAATATGATCACAAATAAATTAAATCTAAACTTATCGAAAATCATTTTCTAAAAGGAGAAAAATATTGAAAATCTATCGATACCAGGTAAAACCAACATTTAATTTTAAGATCACTGCTCTTGTCTTTTTAACAATGGTTGTCGGTTTACTCTTATGGCCCCTATCTGCTTCGGCCGAAGAGCTCCCCAAGTGGCCGGAAGAGGAGAGTGCCAGACTGGTAGCCTATCAGGTGACTGGACCGGCCAACCAACGACTAAATCTGATCATTATGGGCGATGGATATCAGGTTCAGGAAATAAATAAATTTCGGCAAGATGTCGATAGAAATTTAGCCGTTATGTGGACAATGGAACCATTTCGCAGCTATCGTTATTACATCAATATCTATGTTCTGGAGATTATTTCTAAGGAATCAGGAATTCGTCGTGATCCTGGTGAGGACGCCTCCCCGGAAGTAAAAGATGCCAAAAACACTGCCCTTCGCCTCTGGTACCGGGACGGCCTTACCAATCCTTTAGCGCGAGGCGTAACTTACGGACCTGCCCCGCTCAACTCTCCACCTGGGACTCGCTCTGGCGCCCAACAACGTACCTGGTATCTCGAAAATTATGTTAAGCCGGAACTTGGTCTACCAATTGACTCTCAGAACATTCAGACTCTGGCCATTGCCAATACCTTCACCTATGGTGGCATCGGGGGTTTTCATGCTACCACCACCGGCAGTGCACCACAGGGCCCCCTGGTCTCCATCCATGAGCTTGGCCACTCCCTTGGTCTTATAGCAGATGACTATCCCTATATCGAAAGAAACGTTTGGAGAGGATGCTGGACCGATGGTGAACCGGATTCCTTCAGCCACACTATTTACATCAGCACAGAAAAGATGATCGCCGACCAGCACAAATGGTGGCGCTGGATTGGGGAGGATAGCGCGTCATCTGGCAGCCCGATTGGCCTTTACGAAGGCGGTAATACCTGGCCCTGCGGTATTCGCCGAGCCAGTGAGTACAGCATGATGAGATGGACTGGCTACCATTTTGATGTTGTTCAACGCGAACAGATGACCATCCGGATTACCGGCAGGCGTGATGCAAACCGTATGTCACTGGAGCATACTCCAGAAGGCGAGATTGGTCCTAAAGACGTTATTTGGGTCGAGGCTATGCACCCCCGGTATCATGAGCTTAATATTACTTGGCGAGTTAACGGCCAGATGATAGAAAACCACAACAGCTTCAACCTGGAGCTTTCCAAACTTAATCTTAAGAATGGTGACATCATTGAAGTTACGGTTTCGGATCCGACCTATTTTGTGCGAGATCCAAAATGGATAAATGGACCCAGATTGACTCAGACCCGCCAGTTTACAGTGGGGAAACCTATGCCCTTAAAAGAGGTAGAGGTAAAATTTACCAATTCAACACCGACCATCCGGCCTGTTGGGGGTCAGGAAGTCATCTTCGTTGAGACCGCCCACCCAAAAGACCGCGTGCTGACTGTAACCTGGAGGCTTGATGGTAAAATTGTCCCTAACCCTTATAACAGCCGTTGCCTTAACCTAAGTAAGCTTAAGTTGCCCAAGGGCACCTTTAAGCTGACCGCCACTTTAGCTGATCCCAATAATCCAAACGGCAAGACCGATAGCCTTACCTGGACAGTCGACAATATTCTTCCGATAGCACCACGGAAACTCTCCAGACCGCTTACTGCCATCGCCGGCCAGGTGGAACACAATGTCTACTTTAATGAATTTGACATGCTTCTCGAACCTCAAGATGACCTGACCGGTTATGATGAGCCTCTTTATGTGGCGGCAGAGTTCAAGCTGGATGGAGGCGGTTGGTACAATTATTTTGGTTTCCCTGATAAGCCAATGGGAACACCATTTAAGTTTACCCACTCCGGTACCGATGTCAGAGGATTAACCTATGGTAACCTGGGCACCGGAGGACATGCCAAAGTCCCTTGGGAGCAACTCTACCTTGACCACGAGATCTTTGGCACCTTCTGGCCTGGTTTTGGTACTCATACTGTCGAACACCGGGCCATTGATCAGGCTGGAAACATTGGCGAAGCAGAGATATTCAAGGTAACAGTTCTGCCCGGAAAATCGCCTGAAACCACAAACACTGTGACCGGCCAGCACCAAGGAGCTCTGGTTGTTAACCAGGGTGTAACCCTGATCGATGGGGCAACTATCAGTGGTGCCGTGCTGGTTAAACCCGGGGCCTCGTTGGTTGTTTCTGAGGGTTCAAAAATCGAGGGAGATTTGCGAGCTGAGGGGGCCTCGGTTATTCATCTCTTCGGAGCAACTGTCAATGGAGATACTCTTATCTCTGGAACACAAGACGATGTGATTATAGCCGGTTCGAAGTTCAAAGGGATGCTGAGTGTTTCTGACAGCAACTCGCTGGTAGTAAAATTCTTGAGTGGCAAACTGCACCAATACGGAGTGGCCCTGGTTGGCAATGTCATTACAGGCGATCTGATTTGCTTCGACAATGCACCAGGTGTAACCGATTTTGGGGCCCTTAACAGCGTCAGCGGAACCAGGAAAGCTCAGGCCGAAGAGCTATAATTTATTGAATGCTGAGAGGAAGTTTAGTCCTTTTTCTCTCTTTGACTTGAAAATGGCTCAGACAGAGGAGGCCGATTCCGGCAAAAATTAGAGAAATGATCCTTCGGACCAGAACTAAAGAGACCCCTTTTTCTGGAGCCAGGCCCAGGATGGCAAAGACGGCCACATTGGTCAGCTCACTAATTCCCAGGGCCCCAGGAATGACTGGAATAACAGCAGCAATGGTGGTTAAAGTTATTATCAAAAAACTTTTCAACGGAGTTATGCCCTGGGTATTCATGAAAACCAGAGTCAGGTGAATCTCAAAGGTCCAGATTAGAAAAGTTAGAGCGTATAAAAAGTAGACCTGGAAAAAGAACCTCGGATGCTGGCGGTAGTAATGAGAGATATGGTTGTCAAGCTCTTCAATCTTTTCTTGGGAGCGCTGGATTACCCGAGGCTTGATTTTTAGTTTGGAAAGCAACTTGATAAACAAGCCAAAAAAACCCTTTTTTTGCTGAAAAACCAGGGCAGCCATAAAGATTGCTGCCCCAAATGAAAAGATCAGAAAAACTATTTTTAGTTCCTGGGCCATTTTCAGCCGGCTGATAGCCAGAACAACCCCTATGATGATAAAGCTAATTATAGATATCAATTCTACAGTTTTATCCACGATGACTGTAGCCAGAGCCTGCCGTTTATTGCTGTGGGGAGTCATCAGAGCTCTAACTGGTTCGCCGCCAAACAGATTAGAAGGAGTCAGGTAGCTGATAGCGTGATCAGCCAGCCGGGCCGAAAACATAGGCCAGAAAGGCGTGGAGTTATTCTGATGATCCAGGATTGTTTTCCAGTTTAAGGTCCGGGAAGCCCAGTAGACAAGCCGTAACAGCAGTAGAATCAAAAAATTCCAGAGCCCGATAGAAGCAAAATCACTAATAATCTGCTTTAACCCGGCTTTATAAATGATCAGGGCGAATAGAATTATCCCTATCAGAAGGGATAGATTCAGAAACTTTTTCGCCATATTTCTTGTTATTCAAATAAATTAACCAGAATTTTACCATACCAGGCCCCCAAATTAAACCCGGCCGACTACTAAGAAAGTCTCTCGATTAATAAGCATCAACTAAGTCCAGGCTACTTCTCCCAGTTACAGTCCTCTGAAAGCCAATTTTTTGTCTGCATAATAATTCTGTGGATAGCTCTGCCTGGCAATCTTTCAAGAGATTCAGCCTCGCTGGTTATCAAGTAGTAAGTGAGCTTAATCGCTGTAGTAATTTCAGCTGTGGCAGTTAGATTATCAGCATACAATCCCCGTAGGAAAAAAAACGGTAACCTTCTCTGACCGCTTCCTGGTAAGCCGACATTATCAATTGGTAACCAGCAAAAGCACTTACTAACATCAGCAAGGTAGATCGTGGCAAATGAAAGTTGGTTAGCAACCTGTCCACCACCTGGAACTTATATCCAGGATAGATAAACAGCCTGGAGGTTTTTTCTCCTGGCTTAAGGCTGGCCTCTGTCCAAGCAGTCTCCAGGCTTCTAACTACAGTAGTTCCAACTGCGGTAACCCTTCGCCCTTCCTTTTTGGCTAAGTTAATGGACCGGGCGGTCTCTGGGCTTATATAAAAGGTTTCTTCCAGCATCCGGTGTTCGGTTATTTTTTCCACTTTGACTGGCTGGAAAGTAGCCAAGCCCACATTGAGGGTGACAAAATTTATTTCTACACCCATCTGTCTGAGATGGGTCAGGATTTCTTCAGTAAAATGCAATCCCGCAGTCGGAGCAGCTATTGATCCCTCCTCATTGGCATAAATTGTTTGATACCTTTCTAAGTCAATTGTTTTTAGCCTGGGATCATCTTTTTTTCTCTTAATGTAGGGTGGCAACGGAGGTGAACCGATTTTTTTAAGTTTTTTCAGAATTTCTTTGGTATTAAATTCCAAAACCCTGTGACCGAGCTGACCGCTAAAAATAACTGTAGCCTCCAGGTTCTGGTTGAAAACCAGGAGATCCCCTTTTCTTACTTTTTTAGCCGGGCGACAGAGCACTTCCCAGATTTTAGGCTCTAACTCCTGGACAAATAGAAATTCTATGGTTCTTTGGTCGCCATCCTTCTTCCTGGCCCAAGCTCTGGCTGGAATTACCCTGGAATCGTTTAATACCAGGACATCTCCCGCTCTAAAGTATTCCTTAATATCCCTGAACTGCCGGTGTTCTATAATTTTTGTCTCCCTCTTAATAACCATCATCCTGGAATCGTCACGATTGGCAAGAGGCTGCTGGGCAATGAGTTCCGAAGGAAGCTCATAGTCATAATCAGAAAGCAGGATTTTTTCAGTCATTGGCGAAATTCAAAATAATTTTTTCTGGTCGTCCGGGGGCTTGAATCCTAAATGGTCATAAGCTTTGGAAGTTAGTTTTCTTCCTCTGAGAGTTCTTTCCAGAAAGCCCAGTCTCATTAGGTATGGCTCATAGATAGACTCGATGGTTTCTCTTTCTTCATCGATAGCCGCAGCAATGGTGTTAATACCGACTGGGCCCCCATTGAAATTTTCCATAATGGTCATCAGAATCTTACGGTCCACTTCGTCCAGGCCCAGCAGATCCACTTCCATCTGGTCCAGAGCCTGACGGGCTAAACTGGCACTGATCTTACCATCGCTTTTAACTTCAGCAAAATCCCGAACCCGCCGCAGAAGGCGGTTAGCTATTCTGGGTGTTCCCCGAGCTCTTCTGGCGATTTCCTCGGCTCCGCCTTCATCTACTTTGACTCCCAGGATATTGGCTGAACGAAGAATAATCTTTTTTAACTCTTCTGTCTGGTAATAGTCCAACCGGTGAACAATACCAAACCGGCTTCGGAGCGGAGCGGTGATTTTTCCAGCTCTGGTAGTGGCTCCAACCAGGGTGAATCTTTTTATTTTTAGTTTATGGCTTCTGGCTCCAGGTCCCTGACCGATAATTACATCCAGGCTGAAATCCTCCATGGCTGAGTACAGGAGCTCCTCCAGTGAGGGATGAAGCCGGTGAATTTCATCTATAAACAGGACTTCCTTATCCTGCAGGCTGGTCAGGATAGCTGACAGGTCTCCGGCTTTTTCTATCACCGGACCTGAAGTGGGCTTTATCCCAACGCCAAGCTCTTTAGAAATAAGATATGCCAGGCTGGTCTTTCCCAGGCCCGGAGGTCCGTAAAGAAGCACATGGTCCAGATGTTCGTTTCTTTTGCGGGCGGCCTGAATGAAAATTCTAAGGTTAGTTTTGATGTTCTTCTGACCGATGAAATCCTCAAATTTCTGCGGCCTAAGACTGTCTTCAAAAAGAAGGTCTTCTCTGGTTTTAACTGGGGTCAGGACAGCTGGCATTTTTTATATCCTCGACATTCTTTTCAAACATTCTCTTAATAATAAATCAAATTCTGCCCGGGGTCCGAGTGAGCCGAAGGTCTGGTCTACTACTTGCTCCGATTCTTTTCGGCGAAAGCCTAAATTAACCAAGGCAGAAATCAAGTCTTCCTTTTCCTTTGATTCTTTTTTGGATAAAACTTTTTCTTTTTTTTCAATCTTATCAGCTAATTCCATTAATATTCTTAGAGCCGTTTTCTTACCAATGCCTGGAATCATGGATAACCGGGTAACGTTTGTCTCTTTAATTGCCGTTTCCAACTCCCCTGGTCCTATGCCTGAAAGAATGTTTATTGCCATCTTGGGGCCAATACCGGAAATGGTTATTAGTTTCAAGAATATGGCTTTCTCTTCCGGGGTTAGAAAACCAAAGAGCTGAAGAGAACTATCAGTTAGGTGGGTGTAAACCTGAAGTTCTACCTGGTCTCCCGGTTCTCCCAGTTTGAAGTAGGTGGAAAGGGGGATGAGCAGAGAATAACCTAGCCCACCAGTCTCGACCACCACTTCTCCCGGCCTCTTTTGCCGGATAGTTCCTTTTAGATAAGCAATCATTTATTCTACTTATCACTTTCTTTTAATCGGATTTCCAGCAGCTGATTATTTAGATGACAGATGGCCGCAGCTAAAGCATCGGAAGCATCCAGTGGCATCTGATCATCATCCAGATTAAGCAAAACCTTAACCATCCTCTGAACCTGATCTTTTTGAGCCTGACCGTAACCGGTAACCGCTTTTTTAATTTCCAGGGCAGAGTATTCATAAATCCCACAGTTTCTGGAAGCCAGAGCCACCATGACTGCCCCCCTAACCTGCCCAAGAGAGATAGCGGTCCTGACATTTCGGGCATAGAAAGGATTCTCTATGGCTACCTCATCAGGTTTAAACTGGTTGATGATTTTTTCCAGTTCGGTACGGATTTCATTCAACCGATAATGGAAAGCAGCCTGGCCTTTAGGTTTGATAATTCCGTAAACGATTGCCTGGTAATCATCGCCAAGATTTTCTACGATACCAAACCCTGTTGATTGAAGGCTGGGATCGATACCAAGCACCCTCATCTATCAAGCCATTCTCTTAATCGGCTGCTGAATATCGGGCAATTTCTTCTTCGTTAATATCAAAGTTGGCCGAGACTGATTGAACATCATCATGATCTTCAAGTTCCTCAATCAATCTTAAGCATTGCTCGGCCTGCTTACCTTCCAGCTTAACGTAATTCTGAGGCAGGTAGCCGACGTTAGAGGCAGCAATCTCAACGTTGTTCTCTTTTAAGGCTTCCAGAACTGCTTCGTAATTTTCTGGGGTGGTAATTATTTCAAAGTTACTACCGTCATCCCGGACATCTTCAGCCCCGGCATTGAGGGCAATTTCCAGAAGTTTCTCTTCGGCGACAGCCGATTTTTCTATATCAATATAGCCCTGTCTGTTGAACATCCAGGCTACGCAGCCTGATTCTCCCATCCGGCCGCCAAACTTGGAAAAAATATGTCTGAGTTCAGCCACGGTCCGATTTTTATTGTCAGTTAGGGCGCTAATGTAAATGGCTACACCGCCTGGGCCATAACCTTCGTAAACCACTTCTTCATAGGCTGAACCTTCTAACTGGCCGGTGCCTTTCATGATGGCTCTTTTTATGTTATCAGCCGGCATGTTAACTGCCTTGGCCTCAGTGATAGCTTTTCTGAGACGTGGATTCTTATCAGGGTCACCCCCTCCAGCCCTGGCCGCCACACTGATTTCCCTGATAAGTTTGGTAAAAAGTTTGCCCCGTTTGGCGTCTACGGCCGCCTTTTTATGCTTGATGGAATGCCATTTAGAATGTCCTGACATAATTTTCTCCTTCTTTTTACTGCGAAAAAATTTTATCATAATTGATTCTCTCAAGCAAATTTTGCCTTAAGTCCGGGATTAAAAGGGCGAGCTTTCGTCAGCTTTGACCCAAATTTTGTAAAGGTCTGATTGCTTGGTGATGGTAATAGCACTAAATCAGGTTGACTGAAGATCTAAATTCAGTTAACGTATCTTAACTGAATCATTTATAAAACCAAAGGAGGAAATGATGCCGGCCAAGATAATTTCAGGCAAGGAAGTTGCCGCTTCGATAAGGGAAGAATTAAAACAGAGGACTGCCAGGCTCAAAGAAAAAGGGGTTACCCCTGGCCTGGGTGTAATTCTGGTCGGAGAGGACCCAGCCTCTGTTTCTTATGTCACTTCTAAAGCCAAAGGGGCCGAAGAAGTGGGTATTATTGAAGAAACAGTCCGCCTGCCGGCTGACTCTTCTGAAGAAGAAATTTTGAAGAATGTTGACCAGCTAAACCGCGACCCTCGTTTTCATGGGGTTTTGGTTCAGCTACCACTACCTAAATGGGTTAATCCTGATAAAGTTATCAATTTCATCTCACCAGAAAAAGATGTCGACGGTTTCCACCCGATAAATGTTGGTAAGCTTCTTCGGGGTGAACCCTGTCCCTTGCCCTGTACTCCTTATGGTATTCAGCAGATGCTTGTCCGCAGCGGTTACAACCCGGAGCACCGCCATGTGGTGGTTTGCGGCCGGAGCAACATCGTTGGTAAACCCTTGGTCGCTCTTTTAATGCAGAAAAAGCCGGGAGCCAACGCTACTGTAACAGTATGTCATACCGGAACACCTGACCTGAAAAAATTTACTCTTCAGGCAGATATCTTAGTTGCCGCTATGGGAGCTCCTAAAACCATTACAGCCGACATGGTCAGAGAGGGTTGTGTGGTCATAGATGTAGGAGTAAATCGGGTAGCTGACCCAACCACTCCTAAAGGCTACCGGCTGGTTGGGGACTGTGATTTTGAGGCTATCAAGGAGAAAGCTGAAGCTATCACTCCTGTTCCTGGAGGAGTTGGGCCAATGACAGTGACCATGCTTTTGATGAATACCATCGAAGCCGCCGAAAGAACTCTGAAAGGTTAGAGTTCTGTTTGAAGGGAAAATCATAAGAAGCAATTTTCAAGTGACTCCAGAAGATGGGAAGGTCAGCCGTTTGATAATTATTATCGATTTAGAGATTTAATCTACAGATAACTGTGGAGGCCGCTGAGCAAATAGTTAACTCCAAAAAAGGTAAACAAGGCGGCTAAAAAACCCAGAACTGCAATCAGAGCTGATTTTTTTCCCCTCCAACCCATTGCCAGTCTGGTATGCAAATAAAGAGCATAAAATAACCAGGTAATGAGCGACCAGACCTCCTTCGGATCCCAGCCCCAGTATCTACCCCAGGCTTTGGAGGCCCAGATCATCCCAAAGACTAAAGCTCCCAAAGTAAAAAGTGGAAAACCAACCGCTACTGCCCGGTAAGCAATAAGGTCTAACTTTTCTTTTCTTTCTCTGGCTTCAGCCTCAGTCAGACCTTTATTTTGGCTTAAAAGATACTTCAAACTGACTACGAAAGCTATGGCCAGAAAAGCTTCTCCTAAAAGGGTAACTGAGACGTGGAGCCACAGCCAGTAGCTTTGTAAGGCCGGGACCAGAGGAGTCACTTCTTTGGGCAAGGCTGGTGAAGAAGCCAGAGCCAGGAGAGCCACGATGATTAACCAGAGATAGGGAGCTATCCTCTCCAGCCGAAATTTTCTTTCAAAGATTATGACGGCCAGCACACAAGACCAGGCTAAGAAATTTATGGATTCATACATGCTGGTGAAGGGTGCTTGGCCACTCTGAATTGTCCTCACTACTAAGGAAACGGTGTGAAAGATAAAACCAGTCACTGACAGATAAAAAGATACTCTGGATATTCTAAATACTGGTTTGAATAAAGATATAAACCCTAAAACCATAACCAGAAAATAAATAAAGAAAGCCACCAACAGAAAGATAAATTCATTCATCAGATATTTCCTTGGAAATTTTCTTAGTATTGCTTATTAATTCTGTCAAACCTTCAAGCTCCTGGATAAAGCTTTCCCTGTTTTTCCTGGAGAAGGCAGTGACCAGTGGTTCTCTTCCTGGCTCGATTAGAATTCGCAGCTCCTTATAAGGGAAATAAAAAGAAGTTAGCAGCCCCAGGAGCATTAAAAGAGACCCGACCCAAACCAGGTTTGTCCCGGGGTCAGAGGAAGCCTCCAGGACAGAAAAGGGTGGGGCTGAAAAATTTCTCAACCGGACCTCAGGGGCAGAACCGATCCTACGCTGAAAGCGGCTCAGGTCAGGATGATAATAAAAAACCCAGCCAGAGAAAAGCGGCTGCCCATCCTGGTGAATTTCTACCAGGGCGGCCGGATTTCTGGCTTCAGCTGAGCGACTGATAACCTGGCCAGACGAGTCCAGTTGGAAATCCGGAATAAAACTGAGCAGCCGGACCAGCCGGCGCTCATCAATTTGGTGATAGCTGTCATTTTTTAAGGTAATATATTGGGCTGGGCTTCCAGAAAATTTTATTTCCAGCTCCACTTGAACCTGGTCCCAGTCAAGACCATAACTCATCTGAAAAAATTTCAGACCGCCATAGGTGAAAGGATGGTTGACTTCTACTGTCTTCTGAAACTGAACCTGACCATTATCGATAACTGAGATTAAACTTTTCCAATCCTTAACCGCGCCATCTGGATAAAACTCGGTGCTAAATTTATCCAGCCGAAGGCTAAAGCTTTTTTCAGGGATTCTTTCTGCTTGTCCTTCAAGAAGGGCAATGGTAATCCTCTGGCTAAAAAGGGCTGAAACCAGGCCACCAACAATTATGATTATCAGGCCTAAATGGACTAGCTCCGGTCCAAAAAGTCCAGTCAGGCCCTTTCTGGCCAGAAAATATTTTTTATCTTCTATCTGAGCAACTTTAACCTGGTAATGCTGTTGCTGAAAAAAAGATTTAAGCTTCAGTGGATTCTTGGCCAAAAGTTCGCCGAGCCTAAAAAGAAGCTTTTTGTTCTTCAGAGAGCCACCCGATCGAAAAGCTTCAGGGCTCAGCCCCTTTAACCTTTGAAACTTGGCCGGTATCTGTTTTATCGAGCAGGCCAGCAAATTTAGCAGAAAAAGAAAAATCAGACTAAGAAAAAGCGGAGACCGATAGAGATGATCAAACCCCAGGTAAAGAATCTCTTCTGAGAGGGACGGCCAGCGCTGCCTGTAAAAATCAATTTCTTGTCCCTGAGGGATTAAAGTCCCAATTATAGATAGCCCAATAATCAATATCAGAAGAACTATGGCTAACCTAATGGATGATAGAAACCGGACAACTTTCGCCATGATTTTTAGCTCGAGAGATAGTTAGTCCTTTAAATTACTGGGTTTTCTTTTTTTCTTTTCGGCAATTTTGACCATATCCTGAAGACTAACTGAGTCGAAATAA
>Ga0265295_1006397_pt1 | contig 14285 bp, 10 predicted proteins | sample Munlansysbiofilm_FD_192503 | JGI IMG/M metagenome (GOLD analysis project Ga0265295, IMG submission 192503) | Leachate microbial communities from a municipal landfill in Southern Ontario, Canada - Methane capture system biofilm | ecosystem: Engineered > Solid waste > Landfill > Unclassified ... | reverse complement strand
GATACGCAACCAGTCCGACAAGACCAGCCCCCAGTAGTACTAGAGTGCTTGGCTCAGGAACGGGTGCGGGAACGGGCGAGGGAACGGGCGAGGGAACGGGCGAGGGAACAAGCGCTCCATTAATTGTAAGATTATCAATCCCAGCATTATTTCCAGGTCCCTGGCCAAAGGCAGTGAGTCTAAGGTAATACATATCCCCGGCAGCGAGGGTGTTGCCAGTGAAATCAAAAGATACGTTGCGGGGTTGAGATATTGCCCCAGTGTTTGCGTAGATATTTAACACGGATTCTTCCGCGAGCATGGAAAAACTTGAGTCCAAAAGCGAGAATTTAAGATCTAAATCCCTTTGAACAGTCTGCAAGGCGCCTGCGTTGTTGAATATGAATGCATCCAGGGTAGTGACTCCCAAAGCGATATCATTTCCCGCAAGGACATCAAGACCGATATCTAACATCCAGTCGCCCTCATTATGCAAGTTCCGGTTGACGGCAAAGAGGTCCTGAGCTGCGGTTGTGTCAAACAAGCCATCAGGAGCCGAGACGGTTAAATCACCAGGGGAGGTAACCCCATTCAAGTTCCAGGTTAAATTAGAAGCCGTTGCGCCACTAACAGTTCGCCCGTTAAAATCAGTTGCCGCAATAATTGACGCACTTGCAATAGAACCGAGCAAGAAAATGCCACCAATTGCTAAGGCACTAATTTTAAGCAGCACACTTACCTGTTTTTTCATACCCACACTCTCCAAATTCTTGAGGCAATAAAATAGGCCAAAACTTCCACCTCTAGCATCGTTTTCACGCGTGGAATATCTATTGGCCAAAGATATATGTATAACTATTTGCAGTACTGATGTAGTTATGCACAATATGTGCCTTTTGCCCAGGTAGCCGTTTCTAGGCACTTTTTGCTGCGTTTATTGGCTGCCAAGACCCATACTGTAAATAAAATCGACATGTTTAGTTGATGTTTGTAACGTTACCCGGCGAAGGCTTAGAGACCTGTACTTAATTCCGGGTGTTCCATGGACAGAACTCAGGACTCAGGACTCAGGACTCAGGGCTCAGAACTCCCCAGGACAGGTATTTTATCCTTCACTTTTGGAGATTTTGTCGAGCGTTTCAAGGATGAGTTCGCGCATTTTTTCTTCTTCCGCGTGAGTAGCACCGTTTTTTTGCACCGCGCGGAACAATTTCTGGCAGATTTGCATGTTTGCGCTAGACCAGCTGCGGGTAAAGCCTGAATCTTTTTCGTCCCTGCTCTCTGTTGGTGGCTGATAATCGCGGCGTCCATGTGCCCAGTTGATGGTGTGCTGGTAGTAAAGAAAGCTCCGATTAAGCAGGACAAAGAGGAGATTAATGTTTTGGGCCGGCCCCAGCTGTAGCTGTTCTCCACCCAGAGAAGGGAGGGGTATCCCCAGAAACTTTCTCTCGCCAGCGAGGTTGTCGCTGCCCCAGATTGCGCCAAGGCCACCTAAGGCCCCACCAAGGGCAGTAAAAACCCCAAAGGACAGACCCATGGTTGCAGCATCAAGTCCGAGCCCGGCCGCCGCTCCGCCTAAGGTCCCCACCAGGGCTATTTGTGTTTTGGTCATGCCAAGCAACTGCCAGCTGCGTTCATCAAGGATTTCTGTATGCAGCAGGGAATGGGGCGGGAGCTGATAGTCAAAAATATTGTGTTTATACAGATTGCGCAGTTTCTGGTGCGCTTGCTTCTCAAGAGTCCCTAGCTTGCTATTGTATCTCTTGAGCAGTTTTTCTCGTTTCTCTGTGAGCTGGCTCGCGTCACCTATCTCTTGCAGGACAGAGAGAGAAAGAGCGTCCTTTAGAAGAGAAGTAATGATGGTTGCAGATGTTTTATTTCGCGCGCTCCAGTCTTTTTTGATCGCTTCAACGACCTCCCCCAGCACCTGCTGCCAGTCTTGATCTATCGATTTTAGTGCTTCTAGTAAGTGGATCCTTTCGGCATAGGTTGCTCGATGGGCATTGAAGGTTCGGCTCGAATTGAAATTTTTCCGAAATTCCAGTTTCCAGTCTTCCAGGTAGCGGCTTTCATTCTCTTTATTGTTTATGATTGCCATGCGTGGCTTTCCTGTCAGACGCAGGATCTCCATCTCCATCCGGTCCACATGGCGTACCGGTCTGGAGCCGTCAACGACGTAGATAATACCAGCTCCTTGAGTTAGCGGCGCAAGCAACTCGCGGTCATCGTGCAACTCCGGGATCTGCGCTGCAAACTCGCGAAAGGAGCGCAGTGGATCGCTCTGGGTTGGCATGCGTGAACTTAATTCGGCAAGAACCCGCGCCGGATTTTGAAATCCGGGAGTATCGGTAAAGCGCAGGAGCTCTTTGCCATCAATTGTTACCGGAAAGCTTCGGCATGTGCGGGTTTCACCGGGAGTGTCGCTGACGCGGACGGAGTCATCCTCTGCAAGCGTTGAGAGCACGGAGGACTTCCCCTCGTTGGGGTGGCCCATGATTGCAAATTCGGGGATCATTCTTGTGCACCTGCCAGTGGGAAGACGTGAATATATGGATCTGCTAAGGTTCCAATTTTTTGTTGCCACATGGAGAAATCCCTCTGTTTGAGAGGGGTAAAAAGGTGCTCTTCCGGGCGCCCTACCAGAGCGAGGGTGATTGTTTCATTAGGGGAAATCCTTGCACGGATCTCTTGCAGGTAGCTGAGCAGAGAAACCAGCGGAACCATCCAGCCCTCAAGGAGGATGGTGATTCCCTGCGCTACCGCTCTTTTCTGGAGCGTTTCTAAGAGCTGGCGATCTTTTGCATAGCCGATTTGGAACGGCTGAATAGTCTCAGGAGAAAATCCGATGGCAGCAAGCTCTGTTGCCAGCGTTGTTTCTGGATCTGGGAGTTGAGCGTAGATGTCAATGCCCACCAGTACGGTTTGTGGAATGAGAGTCATCTGCCCCTGCTGTGGTGTTCCCAGCGGGAGTGTGGTTGTAGAAAGGGAGCTGCCTTGAGTTATTATTCTCTGTGCGGGTGATGCTTTTGACTGCGGTTCCCCCTTCGCCTGCGTGGTTACCACTGGTTGACCCATGCGCTGAAGCAGGGTTTTACATTGAGGGCTATCCAGAGGGGTGTGCTTTTTGCGCTGGGAACCCATCCAGAGACCAAAGGAAAGAAAGAGTCCTCGAGTACTAACTCCATAGATCAACAGACACATAACCAGAAAAGGCCACCAGGAGGTGAGATCTGCGGTTGCAAGCGCGTAGATCCCCTCTTTTAAGATGATCCTGCTCCCAGCTATTGCGGAAAGGTCTGGAAAACTTGCATCACCTAAGAGCCATGTCCATGGAAGAGCGAGAGTTTTTACCAGTTGATACACTGCCGTATCAGTGAACTGGATAGTGGATTGCCACCCAAAGGCGAGATCACTGGTGGTGATTTTCAACAGAGTCACCGCCAATAAGGCGAGGTTAAAGGCAAGGCCAAAGGCTTGAAAGAGGGAGAAGATCGGCCAGTAGAACAGAGCGCCGTAGCGGCTGTGTTGGATTTTGACGATTCCAAATGCATGCGCCATGCTACTACGCTTGCTTGCGTGCAGATCTTTGTGCCATCGACGTTGAAGCCACTGGAGCCCGCTATGGAAACCACGTTCAAAAAACAGGGTATAAAATGTTGGAATTCGAAGCGCTGGGAGCAGTTTTTGGGTCAGCCCCGAGCATAGCAGAAGTGCTATAAGTAAAAGTTGTGGCGCAATAAAAAGAAGCAGAAACTGGAAAACGTTGACCGGCGTTTTGCCTGTATAGGAGAAAAAGGCGAGGCCAGTTACTGTTCCAAGGATCACCCCTGTAACGATTATGGCAAAGGAGATAATCCGGAGCATATCGGCAAAAATCTCTCCAGGACTGCGCGCGTGGCTGCTGAATTCCTGTTGCTGCCGCTTGGCCAACCAGTTGCGGAGCTGCGCTTCTGGCCTCTTGTCTCGGGTGTCGTTACCGGAAAGAGCAATCTCCCGATCCCGCGCATGAAGTGCCGCCGGGGATCTCCCTTCGTCCTGGTGGAAAAAATATTCCAAGTCTATAATATCTTGCAAACTAAATGACTTTTTCATGCAATCCTTTTTCATGCAATCCAATATATCAAATAGATATATGAATATCATCTTCTTAAGCGCCAGGGTTTCACCCATTGTTCCGGGAATAGTATATTTATCTTTGACTACCGTCCAACATTCGCAAACCTCTCTACATGGCTAGAAGCGCACGCGGTGTAGCTCTGGGCCACCTTCACCACCTTACCCCACGGGGAAACTGCCGGCAGAAGATGTTTTTCTGTGACGACGGTTATCGTGCCTACCTCTGTTCTTTATGTCTGATTGAGGTTTGGGTGCTGCTCCCGTGATGGGTTTTTCTACCGCTTCGTTGGGAGCAGAAAAGAGATAGATGAAAAAAGGGTTTTTATACCGCTTGTTTGGGGTTGGAGCTGTTCCTAAGCAACTGCTTCAACTCCTGCAGCAAGAGGGCATTATCGTTATTGACGCAGGTATGCGCGGGCGATTCATAGCAAAGCATGTTAATGGCCCGAGAAGGCGATATCGTCATCGCTCAGAGGGTTTTTCCGGTTGCCTTGCAGTAACGAAGCAGAGAGTTGTCTGCTACACGTACTGGAAGCGTCAAATCAACATCTGTGTCAAAGACCCAAAGATTCCTGAGCTATACGTCGATGTTCCCAAGGAGAAAACGCTGTCTATTTCCTTTGAGTCCTCCAGCTTTCGAGAAGGGTGGGACGGTGTGGTAGAGTTCAGCTTCCACACAGAAAAGGCTCTATTATTCCGTGATGCGTTGCTATCGATTGGCGCCCATCAAGGCGCTGCACCGGGCACTGCACCGGACCACCACTCCGCTGCGCGCCGTAACCACCGGTGAGCTTGGGTGTTGAGACTGTAGAAAAACCCCAGAGGTTGCAAAATAACCGGCTTTATAAGGCCGCAAAATCATTCTACGCACCAAGATTGTCGAGCTGAGGGCAAATTTTGAAGCCGATTTTTTAATGACATTTTAGCGTAGGGTTTTCCTGCCGCCTCGTTACCCAAGGAGGAGGAACAAATGAAGATGAAGCCACTTATTTTTGGATCAACGGGTAGCATAGACAACGGATAGAAAACTCCATTTTGTCTGGCGATCAATAGTTTATAGATGATATTAAGAACCAACTTAAGCGTGGTTTCTTTGGACGAAAAACTATGGCGCGTGACGCTTGAGGTTCCCAGCCGGACGCCGCAATACGACGTTCTTAATCACCGGGTAAGTATTGAGATCAGCGTTCCAGGCGACGAGTTGGTTGTGTCGCGTGAACCGACCAAGCATGATGACTTTAATGATGTGTATATAACCATAGGCGACGCATTCGACGCGGCTGAGCGCCAGCTACAGAGCTATGCCGGACGCCTTAAAGATTCACGAAAGCCCATCGATGAGCCACCGCATGCCATCATCAACAAGATCTTTACCGATGAGGGGTATGGCTTTTTATTGACACCAGACGAGCGTGAAATTTATTTCCACAAAAACAGTGTATCTCATCCTGGCTTTAACAAACTCAATGAGGGGGATACCGTTCGCTTTGTTGAATCACGCGGAGACAAAGGACCGCAAGCCAGTCTGGTTAAGGTAACGGGGCGCTGATTGGGAAGAAAACAGGTACGCACCTAATTGCCAGAATCTGGTTCTGCCAGTCCCCCCCCAGAGCTGGTGAGAATGTTTGCTGCTAGCTTGCGGTGGGTTAAGCGAAGATTAGCTCACTTTGCTTTTTTAGCAGCTTAATTTCGCCCAGCGCCAGCCACGAACTGAATTGATAAGATAGATCTGGTCTGCATCACGCAGTTGCCCCACCGTAATCACTTGCTCCTCAATCACACCCTGCTCCAGCAGTATCTGACGCAAGATTCCAGCCAGTAATCCGCTATGGCATGGTGGTGTCACCCACTTCCCATTCTGATAAATGACAATATTAGCTATGGTGGTTTCGGTGATCTCATCGCGCTGATTAAACAGCACCACATCATCAACCTGCGCACCGTACTCATGCCGTGCTGCTTCAAGCATATGGGTAAAGCGCTGGCGTTCCTCGGTTTTATGCCGGAAGAACTCGTCAGCGCTGTCTATCGGCTCTCGCGCTAAAACCAAGTGAAGCGCACGAAGCTGACCAAGGTAGGGCTGCGGGATAAACTCAAGACTCAACTGTCCAGTTGCTGCCAACAGGCACCGGACGCGCCAGCGTTGTAGCGGCTGGGCGGCAGCGGCGTTAATGAGTCGTTGGCGCACTGAATTGATCTGCAGCGGATAACCGAACCGTTGCGCCGACAGGTTTAGGCGCTGCAAATGTTGCTCTAAGAAGCGAAAGCCGGTGGCAGGCTCCCACAGCAAGGTCTCAAGTAGTCGTGGCTGATCTTTCTTGCTTGTCAACACTTTAGCTTTGGTCATCGTTTCGCAATACTCCTGCTGCGCATCTGAATCCCAGATAATTCCACCGCCAACGGGATACTCCGCACAGCACTGTTGCCGATCTATCAATGCCGTGCGGATAGCTACGCTAAATTGCGCGCGGCCATCTGGAGCAATAAAGCCAATTGAACCGGTATAGATTTGGCGTGGCGACGATTCTAGCTCGGCAATAATTTCCATTGACCGCACTTTTGGCGCACCAGTTATTGAAGCACAGGGGAAAAGAGCGGTAAATAACTCAACAATTGAACAGCGACTGCGGGCTTGCACTCGGGTTGTCATTTGCCACAGCGTTGGATAGCCCTCAACTTGAAACAACTGATCGACATGAACGGAGCCTATCTCGGCGATACGCCCAAGATCATTGCGCAGCATATCCACAATCATTAAATTTTCAGCCCGATTTTTTGGGCAATGGGCTAATTCATCGCGGAAGCGCAAATCTGCTATGCGGTCAGCGCCGCGCGGTGCTGTGCCCTTCATCGGTCGCGTGGTAATCAAATCCTCTTTACGGGAAAAAAACAGTTCTGGTGAAGCTGAACAGATTGCAAAACGCCCAAGATCGATAAAAGCTCCATATTTACCTTGCTGCGCATGTTGCATCGCCAAAAAGAATGCCCACGCATCGACATCGGCATCAAGAGTGGCGTCGAGAGGATAGGTATAATTGACTTGATAGGTATAGCCCTGGGAGATGTACTGTTTAATCGCCGCAATCGCCTTAAGATAATTGTTTTTATCGTAGCGTGGATGCCAGCTAAACGGCGCTGAAGTTGGCTTAGCTAACGGTAAATCAACAACAGTCGCGGTTGCATACATCCCAAACCACAGCAACGGCAACTCACCGCCAACACGGGTCACCAGCCGAGAATCAAAGGCCGCTGAAGCCTGGTAGCCAACATACCCCACAGCGTATAAGCCATGGTTACTCGCCACAACTTCAACGTGGCGTAACGCTTCAACCACCTCTTTTACCGTTGTCGCAACAACAATCTCCACGGGCGTTTTAAACATTAACCATTGGCCACATTCAGCATCATGAATGACAAGAACGGGATCGCTATCAATCATTTATCTTTCACCTTGACGGATTAAAATAAAAATGGTCTCAATTACATCTGCGAAACTTACCGCACCTAAGGCGATAGTGCTATCACTCAGTTGCCCAGAATAGGGCCAAGCCATTTACAAGATTCGATGGTAGACCACTCCAGCGTGTCGGTAAAGCTTACATAGGCATAGTGTTTTGCTTTTCTTTTCGTAAGCATCTGAGCTGATTGAAAATATATTGTTGGCACGCGGTTTGCAAGTTTTAATCAAGCAGCGATTGATAACGCTGTTGGATTCCATTTCTTGGTCTTTTGGGGGGCGGCATGAAAAAAATTATAGCAAGTGCAGTCATGTTGTTTTTGGGCGTGACCTGTAGCGCTGCTTGGGCAATTCCTATGGCAACAGTGGGTGGAATTGATACGCTGTTGGAAGCCACAAATCTTAAAAACTCAGGGGACAGTACGGTGCTCAGCTGGGTAGAGGATACTGTTGGACCTGGTATTTCTTACAGCGCTACAGCAGGAAAGATTGAAGGCAATGCAAGCTGGGTTGAGGTTGATGATAACCCAGGAGTATATGCCATGCCTCTGGCGGAGGATTTCGCTTATTTTCTTGTTAAAACGGGGAAAAATGAAGGAAGTCCCTACAGTTATTTCCTCTTTGAAAATGGAGCAGGACCCTCTTGGGCTGTTGTAGATCTCAACGCACAAGGGATAAAGAATATTGGTAAGATCAGCCATATTAGCCAGTTCGCGCAATTTGATAACGGTACCACGCCAGTTCCAGAACCATCAACAATGCTCCTCCTTGGTGGTGGCCTCTTAGTTCTTTGCTGGTATGGGCAGAAACGCAAGAGCGCATAATAGCTGTAAAGAATACCGATACTACGAAGCGGAGCCAGAAATGGCTCCGCTTTTTTATTGTGCGCTCGGCAGGGCGCGTGGTGCGTAAGCACCATCCATTTGGCTGTGGTGGCCAGGTGGTGACTAGGAGGTGAAGGTCCCTGTGTGGCTGTTTGTCGTGCACCGCCGCATTCTCTCACAGGGGCTTGCATAAATGAAAACCTAACTTCAGATGGTGGGTTTACGCGCAAGGGCAGGGTTAGGTTCACAGAATTCAAAGCCACAGCATAACCTCCAGACTAGCACAGAGGGTTAATTGATCGGAGGTGGATGGCATGGTACCCGCAGTGGTGTCGAACCGACGCTCCTACCCATCTTTTGCGCCTTGGTGGCGCTGGTTCTCGAATTGTGAGTTTACAATGTATGTGAAATACGCTATCGGTGTAACCAATTTTAAAAGCACTAGTGGTGCAGGTGGTTGTGTGAAGATCTTGTGCAAAAATTAGCGTCCTCAAAATAACATGTTTATGTAAGGAAAAGACCGATGCGGAGCAAATTAACACAGCAACAGATTAGCCATGCCATTGCGTTTCACGGGCATGAATGTCTTGGCCTTTGGATTGGCTTGCGTGCCGCGGAGCTGTGTCTGGAGCAATTGGGCCACAATGACCAGGAGCCTCTTACTGTCGTGACGGAAACAGATATGTGCGGGGTGGATGCCATTCAGGTCCTGACCGGGTGTACTTTTGGCAAAGGAAACCTTATTCACAGAGATTATGGGAAAAATGCATTTTCCTTTTATCGCCAGCGCGATGGAAAAGGTCTGCGGGCTGTTTTACGCCCGCAGGCCACAGGTGCCGCCGGGGAGCAAATGCGCATGCTTACCCAAAAGATTGTTGCGGGTCAGGCAACGGATGCAGAAAAACAACAAGCCGCTGAATTGAAGGAAAAGACCAAAGCGCATCTGCTTAATCTATCCATTGCAGAGTTGTTTGAAGTAACCGCAGCATCCCACCCGCCCCGTGCGGCGAAAATCCTCGACAGTCTGACCTGCGCCGCGTGCGGTGAATCAACTATGGAATCCCGCGCTCGGCTTTTCAGTGGTGGTGTATACTGCATCCCATGCTTTAAAAAAGTTGATCAGAAGCTTTGACGGTGGGGAGTGTGCGCCGCGCTGGGGATTCTAACACCCATCTTTAAGCATACGCAGCGCCACAGAGAAAAAAACATAGAGGAAGCAACAAATTCACGGAGTAATAGCAGCACGGATGATAAAGACCAGGTCCATCTTTTTGCGTGTATCCATATTCTTGCTGATTTCGACCGCTATTAACATATCTACGCCGGTGGCAGCCCAAGAGGTAGAGATCCGCATCGCTGACAGCAAGGGCGATTGGGGGGCTCCCAACCCCTTTCATCACTACCCACGAGGGCCCGGCTATGTGCGGATGAGCTGGGTTTTCGACACCCTGATATGGAAAGATCAAAGTGGATATATCCCCGCTCTTGCCACGAAATGGCTGTATGACTCGGAGCGGATGGTCTTTTGTTTTCACCTGAACCCTAAAGCCAAATGGCACGATAATACCCCTCTTACTGCCGCTGACGTAGTTTTTACCCTCGCTTATTTTAAAAAGCATCCGTACCACTGGATCTCCACCGCTCCTATTAAAACTGCGAAGGTCCTGAATCCCTACAGCGTCGAAATCCATTTATCCACGCCCTATGCCTCTTTTCTCTCGGATATCGGTGGTTCCATGCCGATACTGCCCAGACATATATGGGAAAAGGTGAAAGAGCCGCACTCTTTCAGTGCTCCCGAAGCCTTTATTGGCAGCGGTCCCTATCGCTTTGTTGATTTCAACAAGGCGCAGGGAAGTTATCTTTTTAAAGCTTTTGCTGACTATTACCAGGGCAGACCGAAAGCAGACCGGCTCATTTACTTTCGCTCAGGGCGGCCACTGGTCTCGCTCTCCACCCGCCAGGCCGATTTATGCTCTATTGATGCCGACATGGCGCAATCCCTTAAAGATAAGGGCTTTGTTGTGATTCAGAACGAACGGGGTGTGAATCGAAAGCTGATGATTAACCATAGAAAAGCCCCATTCAACCAAAAGAATTTCCGCCACGCCCTGGCTCTTGCCATTGACCGTCAGGAAATTATCGCTAAATCCCAGCGCGGCTTCGGAACGCCGGCCTCGTACGGTCTTCTCTCTATAGATCATCCTATGTATAATCCCGATACCCCTGTGTATCACTTCAATCTCAGTGAAGCGCGCCGTCTTCTTGAAACCCTCGGCTATCAGCGCGGTGCTGACGGCTTTTATCACAGAGAGGGGCAGCCTCTGGAAGTCCAACTTTTATCGTCTGGTTTCAGCGCGACGGGGCAAGGCGCGCCCGACAGGGACGCCCAAGTGATCAAGAAACAGCTCGAAAACTTAGGCATTCGGATAGAGCTCGTTGCGCTGGAGCAGACAACTGCCGACAGTAAAATCCAGAATTGGGCATTTGATTTAGCCGTTTCAGGGCATGGCGGACTTTGTGGCGATGCAAAAATTCTCAATGAAATGATTGCGTCCAGCTATGGCGCAGGCTCGGTCAACAGTGCGCGGTATGATGAAAATCCGGAATTGAACCAGTTGCTGGAGATGCAGATGCGGGAGATGGATAAAAATGCCCGAACGAAAATTGTTTATAGAATTCAGGAGCTCTACGCCAAAGAGTTACCGGCTATCTCCTTGTATTATCCCCTCTCCCTGTCTGCATACAATCCGCACAAGGGGATTGACTGGTTTTATACAAAGGGGGGGATCGGGAAGGGGATCCCTATTGCGCAGAACAAAATGTCCCTGATCAGACCCTAGTCAGATAATATGCCTGCAACTCCAAGAAAACATATTATTTCAGCCTATCTCTTAGCGGGGCTGATTTTGATTGTTGCCAGTTACAGCCTGCCACTATGGCTGCCGGGTGACTTTGTTACTGCCGCGTATTCTGGCTCCGAAATAACTCTAACTGCGGCGCAGGCGCAGAAGGTGCGCGCATTCTATGCGCATGATCAGAGTTTGGGCAGCTATATGGCGGATATGTTTACCCTCAAATGGGGCTACTCCTATATTTTTCAGGTCCCCATCTCTGAGCTTATTCTTGAAGCGCTCCCGTGGACGCTTGTGCTCATGGGGAGCGCTCATGTGCTTGCCACCGTTATCGGTTTTATTGCGGGGGTGGAGATGGCGTGGCGCCGAGGCAGTCTGGTTGAAAAGTTTGGAGTTGGAGGTGCAACCGTGATGGCGGGAATACCAGAGCTTGGCGTTGGGGTGATATTATTACTTGTTTTTTCTCTCCACCTGGGCTGGTTTCCCGCGGCAGGGGGTAAAACCGTTTATGCTGATTATGCCGGATGTGCCCAGCTTCTCGACTTAGGTCGCCACCTGGCCTTGCCACTCACCACCCTTTTTCTGGCTTATCTCCCCGCCAATTTCTTCCTCACGCGTGGAAGCATGGTTCTTATCCTCGGGCAGCAGTTTCTCGAAACTGCCAGAGTCAAAGGGTTGCCCCCGGTACGCATTCGCTATGCGCACGCTGCACGCAATGCTCTGCTTCCTCTGGCTACCCATTTTGGGATGCGCTTCGCTTTTATGGTCACCGGTGCCGTTGTGGTGGAAACCATTTTTGCCTATCCGGGGTTGGGCGCCCTTCTGTTTAACGCCATCACGCTGCGGGATTTGCCATTAATCCAGGCCATTGTTCTTTTTTCCTCTCTGGCTGTTTTGGCTGTTAATTTGTGCCTCGAATTTGTCTATGCTTTCCTTGATCCGCGGGTCAGATATGTCTCCTGATGTCTGGAAAAAACTCACTTCGGATCCTTTGTTTATCCTTGGCACTGCTCTTTTCGCTATTATGGCTTTTCTCCTCGTGGGCGGATCCTGGCTTGGTGTACACGACCCGCACGATATGAGCTTTGCCCCTCTTAGCTCTCCGTCGCTACAACATTGGCTGGGAGTTAACGATGGTGGAATGGATATTTTTGCCGAACTACTCGCAGGGATCAAAAACACGCTGGTGTTTAGCCTTCTGGTCGGGTTTGCCTCCCTTTTGCTTGGAGTGGTTATCGGTATGCTTTGCGCGTGGGTCGGGGGCTTGACCGATCAACTTCTGATGCGTTTTTCCGATATTTTGCTGGCTATCCCCTCTGTCATGATCCTGATTCTGGTCGCGGCTTTTTTTCGTGTGTCAGCGCCGGTTTTAGGGCTGATCTTGGCCGCAATGACCTGGCCGACCACGGCTAAGATAGTCCGTGCGCAGGCGTTGGTTATCAGGAAAAGTCTTCACATCCAGGCCGCCAGGCACATGGGGGCGTCTGGGTTCTACATTATCAGGCGCCACATGCTTCCCGAACTATTCCCTGTATATCTTGTCGGTTTCGCAGCAAAACTTCGCATGGCCATCTCCATGGAAACAACCCTGAGTTTTCTCGGCTTATTCGATCCAGCGCGAAAATCTCTTGGGATGATGATTAATTACGCGCTTAAGTATTATTATCTGGATATCTGGTGGAATTGGTTTCTTCCACCTGTTCTTTGTTTAACCATGTTGATTATGGCGACCACCTTGATCACCTTGAGTATGGAAAGGGTGTTTGATCCAAGATTGGGAGGATTTGTTGAAGCTGGTAGTAGATAGGTTGAGTGTAACCTACGCGCTGAACAGGCATAAGCTTCTTGCTCTTGATGGGGTTGGATTAACTTTGGCGCCGCGACAGATTACGGCGGTGGTAGGAGAGTCAGGCTCAGGGAAGACAACACTTGCCAAAGCCATTGTGGGGGCGCTCCCATCTTATGCCCAAACAACAGGCCGTATAAAGCTGGATGAGCTGGAAATTACGGGTGCCAGCGAAGCAACGTTGGCTGAAGTCCGCTGGGCGAGGGTTGCGATGCTGTCTCAAAATGGTGCTGCTAGCTTAAATCCCGTTTATCGAATAATCGACCAGCTTGCCGAGCCGCTCATTCATCATAAGAAGATGAAGAAAACATCCGCTAGAGAGGTAGCGGAAAAGGCGCTGATGCAAATGGGGCTCGACCCCAGCTTGGGGTATCGATTCCCCCACGAACTCAGCGGTGGCGAGATCCAGCGTGTGCTGCTGGCCATGGCTTTTATTTTGGACCCCGAGGTGGTGGTTCTGGATGAGCCCACCGCCGCGCTTGACAGTGTCACTAAAGTTTTTGTGAGCCGGGCCATTCTCGCGGCGCGCGCCAGCGGCAAGGCGATTCTGCTGATCACCCATGATCTGGAGTTGGCGCAGAGAGTTGCTGATGCGGTGGTTGTCCTTTATCTCGGGCAGGTGATGGAGGTTCTGCCGGCACAGGATCTTTTTCGCCAGCCGCGCCACCCTTACACTTTAGCCTTCAGGCGCTCCTTCCCCAGCATGGAGACCCACCGCGACCTAGGAGGGATTCGAGGAGACGCGTTCTTGCGTATTCTGCATAATCATCCACAGGATGAGTCCTGCGCGCATACACACACCCATGTTGTTGGCACAGCAACACTCCCTGAAAACGGCCATTCCCCCGCTAGCGGCTGTCTCTTTCGCCCCCGCTGCACCCAGGCAGTGCCAGAGTGCAGGGTGGAATCTGTCTCTTTGGTAAAAGGAGCAAAGCATCAGGTGCGGTGTCTGCGGGGGGGGATTGCCACAGCGCTGCGAATCGAAGGGGTGAGTAAACGTTACGGCGCTGTCACGGCTCTGGCTCCGCTCACTCTTTCTTTACGCTGCGGTGAGATTCTCTGTCTGGTTGGAGAGAGTGGCTCAGGGAAATCGACCTTGGCCCTGATTGCCGCGGGGTTGTTAAAGCCCGACCAGGGTCGCCGGATATTTGAAGGGCGGGATATGGATCAGCACCACGCCGCCGCTTATCTTTCTCTGGCAGAGGGGA
>Ga0265295_1006395_pt1 | contig 14287 bp, 14 predicted proteins | sample Munlansysbiofilm_FD_192503 | JGI IMG/M metagenome (GOLD analysis project Ga0265295, IMG submission 192503) | Leachate microbial communities from a municipal landfill in Southern Ontario, Canada - Methane capture system biofilm | ecosystem: Engineered > Solid waste > Landfill > Unclassified ... | reverse complement strand
ACCTAAACCTGAGAACATACCACTCCAAAAATACAAGAAGGGTTGTTTGATTAGACTATCTTGTGAAACACTTTTACTCTTATAACCAAGTCTGATTAACCCAACTAAAAATATTGTTAATCCAATCGTAACATACCTTAAAACATACTCCATGGTAATAATCTCCTATTCTAAATTAAACTATCAATCAGTGATGAGATTACATCCCAAACGATACTGCCTTTAATATCTTTCATTGCGGACCTATATAATCTGGTTGTGTACTTACCCATCTGTTTATCTAAATTTTTTAAATGTCGAGCTTTGTTTCCTGTATCTTTTTTTCTAATTTTTATTTTTTGGCGATTTGTTAATTTCCCATGTTGAGCCCCTGGACCACTAATGAACCCGAATAAGGCTCCAGTAGCTCCCGCTCCAATTATTGCGCCTATGTTTAATTGCCCACCAGCTACAAGTTGAGATGCTAACTCGCCACCAGCTCCAGTAAAACCACCAGCAAAAGTCATACCAAGTCTACCGATTGCTGAACCACCAAAGGCACCCATAACTGCGCCTATAGAAGCATCAATAAATACTTGTTCCAAATTAATTTTACCCGTAGTAATGTATTGAGTTGCAGCAGAAGTTCCCCCACCAATAACAGCACCAATCAAAGCACCAGCAAACACAGGACCAGCCAAGCCACCACTTAATACTGTGACAGTTGCAATAACTATGACAATAGCAGCGGCAACTAAAACAACAGTTAGCCAATTCGGCCATTTTCCATTTTCATCAGCCAACATTACTGGATTATTATTACAGTATGCATATAGGTTGTGATGTTCTAATTTACCTACATCACCAACTTCTGAATCCACATTAATGAATCTTCTTATTTCAGGTGAGTAGTATCTGCTCTTTAGGTAATAGAATCCACTTTCATCATCATAGATATATCCTTTATAAAGGAATGGATTGAGTGATAGTAGTGTGGTACCAATGGATGTTTTTGCGGCAGTTGCTTGATTTAACCATCTGCCCCATGCGTCATATTGATATTCTACCATAATCAAACCATTTTTATCAACAATTGAAGTAATATTTCCAGTAAGATCTCTACTATAGAAATAATTCTCTTTGTCATACTCAAAACCAACTAACATATCTCTTTCATTATAATGGAAAAATAATTTGCTCGATTCTCCTTTAGATAGTGATCCTACCTTGTCACCGATTAAGTAATAATCAGTAGTCACACCATTAACTTCTTTTGATGTTCTAATACCGGCATCATTATATTGATATTTGATATCCGTACCATAGATTGATGTTAATCTTCGTCCTTGCCAACCGAGTGTTTTACCTAAGAAACTAGTTGGAACACGATTTGAGTTGTAAGTGATTGTTTTTGAAGTCGTTATTCCAGATTCAACGGTTTGGATTTCATTCAGCTGATCTTTATAGTTAACATCATAAATATAAGTCTCGGTCTTGATAATTGATAATTTTCTTCCTACATGATGAGTTACTGTGCTGATATTGTTGTTCAAACCATAGGTATATACGATTGTTTGTTCAGTAATAGGATTGTATTCTTCTATTAATCTTGACAATTTATCGTAAGTATATTCAAATTCATGAAACTCATTCGTGTCTAAAGCATTAATTACTTTAATCTTTGTTATGTTACCCATGGAGTCGTAAGAATATTCTTTATTGAATCCATCAAATCCTTTTATTTCAGAAACTTGAAGACTTGTCTTATGTAATCCTGGTTCTTTATAAATATACTCATTAACTAGTTTCTTAGTTGTTTGTAAGTTAGATTCCAATATACCAGTATCAATGATATCTTTACTACTTCTTCCCATCACATCGATTTCAGTTTTTACACTCAGTTGTTGTTCACCATAAATAACACGCTGAATTGCTGTAGTATTTCCACCAAAATAACTATTTTGGAATGCTAACATTTCTAACACACCATCAAGATGTTCAGTTGGGGTACTATCTGTAAGTATACTTGAACCAATAATTAGTTTTGAATTGGTCACATCAATTACTAAATTCGGAGTTGCTTCGTGTATGGAGCCATTCAAGTAAATACGTAGTAGTGAATTAGGACTTTGTCCATCGAATGTCACTAAAATACGATTCCATTGATTAAGAGGTACTGGGAAAGTCGTATACCAAGGTGTATCATTAATCATTAGTGTCAAAAATCCATATGTATCATTTCGATATGCCTGTGGCAGGAACTAGAAATTATACTGATAAAGAAATCTCAGAAAATAGACATACATTTGAAGCATTAAAACCTTTAGCAACCGGTACTTATCACAACGAAAAGTATGATAAGATTATGAATTATAAGGTCGTTATTATCTAATTTTTTTTGAAGCAAAATATGTTGCGTAAGACAACCATTCGGACAAAAAAGGGCATTTTTCACCAATAAATATGTTCCCACAATGGACGAAATTTGCACACATAGACAAAAAAAGCCATCGGATACCTATGAAGGTCATCTGATGGCTGATTTTTATTAAGTTAGGTTAAAAATAGAGTGTTATCAAGTATGTGTCAAGTATATAACAAGTGCTATTTTAATGAAAGCAATGTAACGCTTTCAACTTGCGTTGAAACGACGTGATTGCTTTCTTTTTTGCAGTTTAATGTACGTAGGAAACATATTTTGGGCTATTTTATGTTTCCCTTAACAAGACTTTTTCCAGAGTGGAAACATATTTCATATTGAATAAATAGAATTTTGTAGAGTTATCACAAAAAATAATACTTCCATTAATAATTTAAATAGATGGTTATTTGTACAGATAACTCTTAAGACTATTTAGACGAATTATTCTTTGGTTTCACTAAATTAAGAAAGCGGTAACCATTTCCAGTTACAGCTTTTCTTTATGTTAATTGTTGCTTGAATTTTATTTTGGCTTGTTTTTCCTAAAGATTTCAATTTATATATTTAGTATCCAAATAGACTATAAATTTCGTTTGTCCTTGTTCAAGATAGAATATTAATATCTCTCTTTAAGTTTTTTCTTGCTATTGGCAATAATGAATTTTGTAGGATATACACCAAAATGTGCTATTCCAAGATGATACAACGCAAAATTATTAAAGAAGTATATATTAAAAGTAACTTAAACTGCCATGATTACTAATTTAATACCCTTGGTATATGAAAGAGAGCTAATTTGAACACATTTGGACTGATAATTAAAAGAAACACAGTTTAGTAAGACAATATAGCAACTCATTTTAGTACACAGTAAAATAGTCATTAGTATTGCCAGGTTCCACGATACAATTAAAACCTTTTTTGATTCATATTTTCCTATATTTTCTCACAACTTATCTTAAGTTCTCATAAAGTCTGAGATCAATTGACAATAATTTATTTCGTTTGAATAGTTTTTATACTATCGAAAGTATATCCATTACTAAATCAGTGTACTTCATCCATTAGATCATTGAATTTTTTTATAAATCTTCGAAGTATTTTTTTGGATTTTCACAACATTTAAACTCATCAGATTCAATTATTGCATTCTTTAAAATATTAAAATCAGGTTCTAAAATTTTTCCTTTATAGATAATTTTGAATTCATATTTTCTTAGTATTTCAGTTATTAAGTTTAGCTCAAAAATAGTAATTGTTCTTAAATCTAATCTAAAATCAACTTCATAATCATTATTGTACTCACTAATTTCAATACAGGAACGATCTAGATCACCATAAAGTGAAATTTTATCCGACCAACTTTTATTGTTCACATATATTGATGATATATCATTTTTGAACTTTTCAATTATATCTTTATTAAAGTCATTTGCTAGACCAAAAACAAATTGCCATATTGCCATAACTTTTCCTCCTAATAAAACAAATCTATCGGTGTGATATAGCCTAAGAAAGGTAGCCCCACATAATTTACTCTTACAATTTTGATTCCTAAATCTCTCGCAATCATTAATCTATGATTACCATTTACAACGTATTTTGCCCCATTATACTTAACGACATCCAAAGGTCTTTTTATCCCATCTTTCATAATTTGGCCCCTTAAATCGTTATATTTTCGATTGCTTAATGTTTTTCCGTGTGTATTATTTAAATCTGCTACTTTGGCATGTGTCCTCAAATATCCTTGACCAGCAACAGTTGTAATACCAGCTGTCAAGACAGAGGCTATCATCAATCCATTATATAAACCACCTGTAATTCCCATTTGATTAATGTAATTATCACCTGTAAAATGCTCTTGAATTTCCGCTGCCCCAAATCCAATTGATGCTATTCCAGAAATTAGAGCAATGCTGCCCAATACCCATCCGACAGGTCCCCCAAAAGCTATTAACGAAATCCCCGTATAAATTGCATTACTGCCTGTGATAATGCTCCCCGCTCCACCAACTAATTGGTGTCCAAATATCTCTCCAGCTGCCCATGTTGCAAGTGAACTAACTGCGAACATAATTAATAATGTGCAAATCGCAAATTTACCACTAGGGTCGATATACATCACTGGATTATTGTTGCAATATGCAAAAAGATTATAGATTTCAAGATTTCCTAAACCACCAACTACTGAATCTACATTAATGAATCTTCTTACTTCAGGCGAGTAGTATCTGCTCTTAAGGTAATAGAATCCACTTTCTTCATCATAGATGTATCTTTTAAAAAAGGAATGGATTAAGTGATAGTAATGTAGTACCAATGGATGTTTTTGCTGCTGTTGCTTGATTTAACCATCTACCCCAAGCGTCATATTGATATTCTACCATTATAAAACCATTTTTATCAACAATTGAAGTAATATTTCCAGTAAGATCTCTACTATAGAAATAATTCTCTTTGTCATATTCGAATCCCACGAGCATGTCTCTTTCATTATAATGGAAGAAAAGCTTGCTTGATCCTCCTTTACATAAAGATCCTACCTTGTCACCGATTAAGTAATAGTTGGTAGTTTCACCATTAACTTCTTTTGATGTTCTAATACCGGCATCATTATATTGATATTTGATATCTGTACCATTGATTGAGGTTAATCTTCGTCCTTGCCAACCAAGTGTTTTACCTAAGAAACTTGTTGGAACACGATTTGAGTTGTAAGTGATTGTTTTTGTAGATGTTATTCCAGATTCAACGGTTTGGATTTCATTCAGCTGATCTTTATAGTTAACATCATAAATATAGGTTTCTGTCTTGATAATTGATATTTTTCTTCCTACATAATGAGTAACAGAATTTATATTATTGTTCAATCCATAGGTATACACGATCGCTTGGTCATTAATTGGGTTGTACTCTTCTTTTAATCTTGACAATTTATCGTAAATATACTCAAATTCATGAAACTCATTCGTGTCTAAAGCATTAATTACTTTAATCTTTGTTATGTTACCCATGGAGTCGTAAGAATATTCTTTATTGAATCCATCAAATCCTTTTATTTCAGAAACTTGAAGACTTGTCTTATGTAATCCTGGTTCTTTATAAATATACTCATTAACTAGTTTCTTAGTTGTTTGTAAGTTAGATTCCAATATACCAGTATCAATGATATCTTTACTACTTCTTCCCATCACATCGATTTCAGTTTTTACACTCAGTTGTTGTTCACCATAAATAACACGCTGAATTGCTGTAGTATTTCCACCAAAATAACTATTTTGGAATGCTAACATTTCTAACACACCATCAAGATGTTCAGTTGGGGTACTATCTGTAAGTATACTTGAACCAATAATTAGTTTTGAATTGGTCACATCAATTACTAAATTCGGAGTTGCTTCGTGTATGGAGCCATTCAAGTAAATACGTAGTAGTGAATTAGGACTTTGTCCATCGAATGTCACTAAAATACGATTCCATTGATTAAGAGGTACTGGGAAAGTCGTATACCAAGGTGTATCATTAATCATTAGTGTCAAAAATCCATATGTATCATTTCGATATGCCTGTGGCAGGAACTAGAAATTATACTGATAAAGAAATCTCAGAAAATAGACATACATTTGAAGCATTAAAACCTTTAGCAACCGGTACTTATCACAACGAAAAGTATGATAAGATTATGAATTATAAGGTCGTTATTATCTAATTTTTTTTGAAGCAAAATATGTTGCGTAAGACAACCATTCGGACAAAAAAGGGCATTTTTCACCAATAAATATGTTCCCACAATGGACGAAATTTGCACACATAGACAAAAAAAGCCATCGGATACCTATGAAGGTCATCTGATGGCTGATTTTTATTAAGTTAGGTTAAAAATAGAGTGTTATCAAGTATGTGTCAAGTATATAACAAGTGCTATTTTAATGAAAGCAATGTAACGCTTTCAACTTGCGTTGAAAAAACCATATTGCTTGTAAAATCAACCTTGTGTGTATTAAAGAAACATCAAAAACAGCCAAAATATGTTTACCCTTACATGGTTGAAAACTGTCTACAATACCAAAGTAACATTTTTTTTTGTTTTTTTTCAAATTAATACTCGTGAGATTAATTTAACTTAAATATATTAGCACGCTCATTATTGGATTTAACGAACTCTTACGTTAACAACATTAAATGCTTGGTTTAATTCTCTTGCATGACGACAACTAGTCAATTTTTTGAGGTGTTCTTACATTGGCACCAGGATATCTGGTTTCCATGACTGCTTTTGCGTTTTGCTTTGTGCTTGCCTTGACGGTATCAACAATCCTTTTGTTTCCTTTTAATATTATCGTCACTTCATAAGTATGCATTGTTTCACCTTCCTTCTATGTTATATTCCTATTATTTTTTAATCCAATGATTTATCTTCTATAATTGGAAAGTCAAGTCTATCTAGTTCATAATGGACATTATTTAATCGGATTCTATCTTCTATTAATTTTACTAGTCTAGATTCTGTGTTGTTTAATTGATTCCATATAAAGATCAGTAATCCTACTAATGTAATTGCAATAATAATCACTAATACCAATAAAATTTCAAGCATCTTTCGATTCTCCTTTTTCTTTAATTAGAATTGATTTTTTGTCTGAGTAATTCCAATCAACGTCATAATATTTAGAAAGTATGTTAACTATTTTAGTTTTTCTAAAATCACTGTTTTCGCTTCCAAAATCATGATTAATGTATAGTTTATCCATATATCTAATTTGTGGTTGCTCTTGATCTTTTCCAAACCATCTGACATATATGCCAATTGAGTTATCTCCATATAATACATCAAGTTTCTTAGTTGTACATGTTGGACTTACAAAACCTTTATGTAGTGCATAATCTAAGCCTAGTCCATTTTTTATTTCGATAAGGACTTTCTTTAATAGCTTCTCATCCATATTCTATTCGAATTCCATATACAACAGATTGAGTTGTATCTGCGCTTCATTACTACCTTGTTTATTTGCCATTTCATACCAGTATACTGCTTTGTCTTTGTTTCGTTTTGTTTCAAAACCATATTGATATAAACAGCCCATATACAATTGAGCATCAACATCACCATTTAGAGCTAATCCTTCAGCTTCATCATTTGCTGCGTTGTAACGGATTTTAATATTATTAATTGTTCTTAACTCTCGAATATCTTTGATTTCTTTCATATTATCTGCAGCTTTTTGATATAAATTGTATGCATCCAAATAGTTCTTGCATACATACTTACCATGAGCAAAGTTATATCCTAATTCAATCTGTGCATCGACATTACTTTCTGATGCCAGCATAATATATTGGATATAGTCACTTGGATTTTCATCCTTGTTTTCTATCCCAAACTTATACTGAGCTGCTGAGTGCCCTTGATCGGCAGCCTTCTTCAACCAATAATGATGTTCTTGTTGACTAGTATAACTATTATAGACATTGGCAATAAGATATTGTGCATCAACGTCTCCATTGACTGCATCATTTATAAACCAATCTTTCACAATTCTTGTTGTTGATTCATCAATGAACTTATCCACTACATATAGATAACCGAACGTTAATTGAGCACTTTTATCTCCTTGCTCAGCACTATCTAATAATTCATAGAACCTTTTGTTTTGTTCCCCTACATCATAACCTTTTTTGTAGTACTCTCTTAATTTATATCGTGCTGAGTCGTCAGAATAATTAACTGCAACTTTTAAATACTCTATGTATTCATTTTCACTAATTAAATCTTTATAGCCTTTCCCATAGAGGTCAAACAATCTATCATATGCTAGACCATAATAGCTATCGTTTCGGGTTAGATTGTATGTTTTAATTGCTTTTTTGTACCAATAAACTGCTTGACTGATATCTTCGTTTTGTCCTAGTCCTTGAAGTGCAAAATCACCAAGTTTTAGCTGTGATTCAAAGCAATTATGTTTTTCAGCTCCAATTTTATACCAGTGTATAGCTTGTTTTATATGTCCTTCTTCTTCAATATCTCTTTCATATACTTTTCCGAGACTAAATGCTGCTCGCTGATCGCCTAAATCATATGCCTTTTTTAACCATTCTATCCTCTTGTTTACATCCGACTTATTTTCATACAACGAAGCTCCTAGTTTTCTCATTGCTTCAGTATTTTGATTACTTGCAGCTTTTTCATACCAGAGTATTGCTTTTTCTTTATCTTCTTCGACATGATTTCCCCAATCATACATGTCTGCTAAAACAACTTGTGCCCTTACATAACCTTGCTCTGCAGCTCTAGATATCCATTTAAAAGCTTCAGCATCATTGGGCTCAGTTCCAACTCCTGATAGTTCAAAGAAAGGTAATGAATCTTGCCAAACAGAAGTGTCCTGTAACCAATTTGAATATAAAAGTTTTCTATCACATTTAACAAGTTCAGTTTCACAATCTATCAAAAAATCATTACCTGTATAAGCACATCCAACCAAAAACTGTGACTCAACGTGTCCAAGTTTAGCTGCTTTTAAAAACCATTTGAATGCTTCTTTTTGATCCTCTTTGACACCTAAACCAATGCGATACATCGCACCTAGATAATACATTGCTAAAATATGATCATCTGCTATACTTCTAAATAGATAAATTGCTTTACCATAATCGCTACACTCGAATCTCTTAATCGCTTCATTCAAAACGTCTTGATTCATAATATACCCCTTTTCTATACTTGTATTATACTATACAATACTATTATATCACTTTTTATGGTTATGTATATACTATTCTATACTTTTTCTCAAAAACATGATAGAATTTATCATGAGGTGGTTAGATGAAACTTGATTTTAAAGGAATAATAACAAAAGAGGCTCTTGAAAAAGACTTAAAAAATCTTGATCCAATTATGGAAAATAATGATTACGCTATTGTTGTGGAAGATGGTGTGGGGAAATTTGTTATTTTCAGCATGGATTTTGTAAAGTATCGACTTGAGTTAATAGATGAAGAAAAAAGTAGAAATAGACTTAAGATTTCACCTTACACTTTAGTTGAATCCATGATTCAAACATTGGAGGAATTACCAGAAAAAAAGACAACAGCAATAATGCTATCATCTTTGGTCGAAAAATATTATGGTAAAAAGGTAACTCCTATGATTATAAGAACAAGGGCTGAAGAAAATGCAAATGGTCAAGGTGAAGTCGATTACTTCATCATTGAACCAAATAACACTATTGGTCTTTCTGAAAATAGTAGTTTTGATTTATACATGTATAATAAAATGAAAAGGTCAGTTGAATATGAACTGAATAAATTGTTTAAAAATGATGATTATGTTGAACTAAATAATGCATTAGGTCATATAAGCAGAATGCTTGTTTCTACTTATCATCAAAAGTATGCAAAAGACATAACAAACAAAGACATTATCAAGATGATTAAAGAATTTAATAGATATACCATTGATAACAATTACATAAAACACATGTAAAACACGAGATGTTGAAATGATTATTGGAGATTATTCTTCAATAATTTTTTTTGCCCAATCTTCACATTCCTTGGATTCTTTTAAAACGAGTTCTTGCCACTGTCCTTGATAGTAAATTGTATTCTCTGGATTCTTTGATGAATTGTGTCTATTACCACAAATGTTACCTTTCAAATATACCCCATTTTTTTTCCAATTTGCTTTAGAATAATCTTTCGCAGTTAATACTCTATGCTCACTATATTTAAAGACACCAAACCCAGCTTTACTTGAATCAAAACTTAATTTTTCGCTTGCTTTATACATAGTATTTGTTTTTTTGTTTAAATAATAATCATAGGAATGGGGATGCCACTTATAGTTTTGTTGTTCTTCCTTAGGAATAATTTCACCTACTTGTAAATATCCCCAAATAACTTGAATATCCTTATCCTTATAAAAATTTCCTGTTTTTCTCGTCCTTTCATATATACCCTTGTCATATTCAGTTACGTGATGAAAGTTACCGAAAAATAGAAAAATATCACCTTCACCTACTGACTGATTATCTAAATACGTGGCTGCACTATCACACTGACCAAAAATTGCATCCCAACCATCTACTACTTGTACTCTTCTGTCTTTAACTAAATCAGGATCAATATGACATACTTGATTTTTATCTCTCCCATACCCTAGCTGATTAAGTAGTTCAGATAGGTCTATTCCATTATATTGAAGCATACTAAACTCTTCTTTGCTAACTCCCTCAGTTTCTTTTTCTGGTATTGGAAATGAAATCATGTCACCATTTTCGAAAATTGGACTAGTAGTTTTACCTATGTTTGAATCAAAACCTTTTCTGCTTAAAATGATTTTCATAATATCTCCCTTTTTTATTCTAGTTTGCGAATAACTATTTCTCATTTTTGAAATTATCACAATGTGCAGTTGCTTAATATATTAATAATGAATCTAACAAAATCTATCGAATCTTGTACACTATTTTAACATTGCTTGAATAAAAGATTCTTTTAAAGATTCAACTAAGATTTTAGGTTTATCCGAAAAGTAATCAGGACCCGATCCAAACAGAGCAATATTTTTACTAATTGCCAATTGAATTAGTGTTTTTGCTTTATTTTGTGGGATTTTAAAGCCTAAAATAATGGATTTGGGTTTAATACTTATTGTCAATGTTTTACCTTGTTTTGTGCCTGGATATACTTTTTCAGGGAAAAAATTAGGTATCATTAGGCGCCACTCCTTCTCATATGACCATTCGAGGGCCTTTGTGAAAAACATTAACCTTTGCTGCTTCTTAAATGAATCATCATCAAGTCTGATCTCATTGTATTTTGGATCATTATAATCCTCTGGCTCACCATACTTTGAAACTAGATTGTGTGCTTTAATTAATTCATTCGATATATCTGCACGATACTCTGAATAATCGACCTTTTCTAGCATCGGACCACGTTTCAAAATAGTATCTGGTATATTAAACATTCCTTTATGTTTCAAATTAAGAAGATGATTTTTTGCTGCTTCCAATAGTTCACTTGCATCATACTCCAAGATTGCACCCTGATAAAGATTACCATAATGTGCCCACATGATGTTACTTTGATTGTCCTCAGTGAAACAAGTAATTAATGCAGAGTCTTGAATTGCTGAGTCTCTCGAGTTTCTAAAATAGCTTCTGTATATTTTAAATCTGTCATCAATCGATAGTGAGTTATCGATTAGAGATTCAGGTAAATTCATTCCGAAACTATCGATATGAGATTTTAAAATAACGTTAAATACTTCTTCTGAATAAAATGGTGCTGAATCAAAAACATCATTAAAAAATGATGCGGTTTGTAGAAATAGTTGCTCTTTAAATATGTTTTCAAAATCCCAATTAGATAATGACACATATTTATATAGTTTTTTACCTTTCAATTCTTTGCATGAATTATCCATATTAGCTTACTCCATTCAAATAATAGACTATCTGTTTATTTAGAATATTCTTTTTCAACTTCTCGTTCTAAGTCTGATATTAAGGCATCATAATCAATTCCCATTTTTGTAGAAATACGATCGAAATGACTATTAGCATTAAAATATTTACTAATTTCCTCTGTAGATAATAGTTTCAATACTGATTCACTATGATAGAAAGGATAATAGTTTATAGTTTTCGAATTGTAGGCAACAGCTTTCAGTTTAATAATCTCTTTAATCTCTAGCAACCTTCTATCCAATGTACAAAAGAGGACAAGGTTCACATCAGCTCTTTTAACTGGTTTAACGCTGAGTAAGAACTCTTGATATCGTAAATGAAAAATATCCCATGATAGATTTCTTATTGTTTCCAATATTTTACTATTTCCTTTTTGCACTTTCCCAAAAAAGGATAATGCTTGTTTTTTTAGAAAGTAAACTGCTGATATTTCGAGTAAGCAAATATCCATTGCTTTTATATCAGTAGCCATAAAATCCAATAGGGTTAGAATCTTACTTTTCTTATCCGCCTTGCACAAGTTTATCAAAGCCATTTTCAACATTGTACTATGTATGATTTTGAATTGATGTTTAAATCTGTCTGCGAGAGGGCTATTAAATAGGAGTTCTTGATTCTTGACTATTAATTCAGTTGCTTTTTTTGATTTTCTCTTTGCAACCCAATTGAACTTGTGATGAAACTTATTTAGATAAAAGAAAAAGTTGTAAATGTTTTCTATGTGAAGTTCATCAACCTTTCCTTTAAACAAACAATTCTCATTCAAGTAAGGTGATAAATTTACGGTACTAGCAAATCTTCTATGCTTTCCAAGCTCTCTTACCATGCTTAATGGGTTTGTCTCAAGCTCTAATCCTCTTTGAAATCTATCGATATAACTTACTATACTGGTATCAAGTGATATATCAAAAAAATATGCTAAAGGTGATAAAGGACTTACAAAACCAGGAAACAACGTAAAAAGCTTGTTTGCATGAAATGGAGAAAAAATAAGTTTAGAATCAATCCTCAACACATCTAACATGTACCTGTAGTTGTCTTTTCCATATTCTTCGTCAACAAAAGTTATTGTGTAATCATTAATAATGTCTGAGTAGTTATGATAAATCTTTAACTTTTCGTCAAAATCTGCATCAACGATTTCTTTGATAATGCTAATTTCAGTCATGTACTTATCCATTATTTTCACCCCCAAATCATCCTTATAAAACATACTTATAGTCTATTTAAAATTCTAACTTAGGATCGAAATATTCATTAATTACTTTCCAAGCAAAATCGGTTGCATCTTTCTCTATTGATTGAGAAGCATAATCGCTTAGATTATGTTCATGTGGCTTATTATAGTTTTCAAAATCTTGTTTCCACTGATTAATTGTTTCTTCTGTCTCTTTTCCCACAAAAAACTGTGGAAAGTCTATATTTGCTTTTTGGTAAGCATGACGTGTTTCATGAAGTGCTGTTAAAACAATTTCTTCTGGTAATGCTAGTGCCATCCAATCTTCATTGAAAATTATATAGTAAAGTTTCTCATTAAATATTGCGCTTACCTCTTCATAATGAAAAAAGCTCTTCGGTTTAAAATGTACTTCGATTTCTGAAAGTCCTAATATATCAGATGCATATTGGACCATTTTAGTTGCTATTTGGTGTTTAGTCATGAAATCCTCACATTATATTTATAATTATTATACCAGTCTATTGCTTCAATTCCTTTTATTATTTTAATAATAACGAACTCTTTAATCATATATAAATCAAACATTACCTTGATTTAGGATATAAAAGCAGTATTTAAGATGTCATAAAAACAAAAAAGTAGCATAACAAGCGGAATGGTTACCGACATGTTATGCTACATATAAATTATATCAAATCCATGCATTTTAGTCAATATTAAATGGCTTAATATGGCTGTAAAAGTCATTTTTATTTTGGTTTGTTAATTTGCCTAGAAACATCTATAATCGATTCAATAATTCCGTCAATAGTACCCAGATCAATTGTAATCTTTTGATCGAGTAGGAACTGATTTATATTTGAGATCACATATTTCTTCTTTTGATCGCCTTTGGTATAATTCTTTTCAGCGTCAATACAAAGCTTTCTAATTTGTTCTTCGACTTTGATAAACGTTTCATAGTATACTTTTGCTTTCGAGTTTCTTTTTGACCAGTAACCTAGACCGATAGATACAAGCGAAAGTATCACACTGATTATGGTGGTCATTAATTCTGTATTATTCATCTTTCTTATCCTCACCTTTGCTTAGCACTTCAAGTGCATTTTTAATCATTCGTGGAACAGGTAATCCTGCAAGCGTTGAATTCTCTAAGATACTTACACCCTCCATCGATATGAAGGCGATCACAGCTCCATCTCTTACAAGATTCGTACCTAATACAAT
>Ga0265295_1006394_pt1 | contig 14289 bp, 15 predicted proteins | sample Munlansysbiofilm_FD_192503 | JGI IMG/M metagenome (GOLD analysis project Ga0265295, IMG submission 192503) | Leachate microbial communities from a municipal landfill in Southern Ontario, Canada - Methane capture system biofilm | ecosystem: Engineered > Solid waste > Landfill > Unclassified ... | reverse complement strand
ACACCATCGCCCTGGTTTGCGGCCCGCCGATCATGATCAAGTTCACCCTGCCGGTGCTGGAGCGCCTCGGCTTCGCCGACGACGCCATCTACACCACCCTGGAAAACCGCATGAAATGCGGCCTCGGCAAGTGCGGCCGCTGCAACGTCGGCAACGTCTACGTCTGCAAGGACGGCCCGGTCTTCACCGCCGCCCAAGTCAAGGCCATGCCCCAGGAATTTTGATTCGAGTAAGCTTTCGACAAACGAAGGATGTCTCCAACCCCTTCTCAGCGATAGGGAAAGCCGTTCGCATCAAACTTGACATCGTCGAAGGCGAAGATGAATTCGTGATCGACGGCGCGGAAGAACCACTGGTTTTTGTGGTTGAAGCCGATCAGGCGGCTCATGGCGGCCATGTCCAGTTGCCAGCCTTCGGCTGACTGTCGCAACAGGTAGGGGGCGGCTTGGCGGTTGTCGACGGGAAAACGCAGCACGGCCAGATCGCCGGCGATGCGCTCTTCGGCTGTGGGCAGGTTCGCTTCCAGGGTCTTGCGTTCGTTATCCTGCTGGGCATCAGTCACGAGCCACTTAGCAAAAAAAGCCCGCGTCTCCGGCGTGTAAAGGCCAAGTTCCGGATCTTTCACCTGCGTGCGCAAAACCTCCAGATAGCGCTCCAGGGTTTGTCGCGGCGTCGGCTGGGCGGCGAAACGCCCGCGATCCTCGGCGACAGTCTTGGCCGCACTTCCGGAACCGATAGCCACGTCAACACGCGCCCCACCCCCGCCGCTCAGATGCTCCAGTTCGACCGCCCCGTGATAGTCGGCGGGAACCTCCCCCAACGCCCGCCCCACCAGCAGTTCCACCGTCGCCTCGATGCCATCGGCCACCCGGTCCGCCGCGAAAAAGGGCGTCATCTGCTCGCGCTCGACGTACCCGACGAAGCCGTCGGGGAAAATCCCTTCAAGATCATAGCCGATTTCCAGCCGCGCCTGCCCGCCCTGCGGATCGACCAGCAACAGCACCCCGCGCGCGCCGGCGGTGGTTTCCCCCAGGCGCAACTCCTCAAACAGTTCGACGGCCAACTGATCCAGATCGCCGGGACTTTGATCCAAGGTGTTCACGTGGAAGTGGATACCGAGATCCTGCAGCAGACGATCGTGATAGGCGGTGAGGCGCTCGACCCGTTCCGGAGCGAAAAGTCCGGCACGGTCGTCAACCAAGGGAAGTTCCTGGCGGTTCGGACAACCGACCAAAAATACCAGCAACAGCACCCAGGGGATGATCCGGGGTATCAACAGAGATTTCATCATAGCGTCATTCTCCTTGTCGGGGATTTTCTCGTCTTCGGTTGTAATTGTAGGCGCATCTGGAATAATTTCCAGACTTAGAACCACCAACGAGCCACCAACAAGGAGCTTCTATGCCTATCGATCCGCAAGCCCCCGTCCTCGTCACCGGCGCCACCGGCTATATCGGTGCCCGTCTCATTCCCCGCCTGCTGCAAGCGGGCTACCGGGTGCGCGCTCTGGCCCGCACCCCGGCCAAACTGCGCGACCGCCCCTGGGCTAATGATCCGGGCCTGGAAATCGTCGCCGGCGATCTCTTCGACCGGGATTCGATGATCCGCGCCTGCCAGGGCTGCCGCGCCGCCTACTATCTGGTTCATTCCATGAATCCGACCAGCCATGACTTCGCCGCCAGCGACCGCGCGGCCGCCGACAACATGGTTGCCGCCGCCGAAGCGGCGGGTCTGGAGCGGATCATCTACCTGAGCGGTCTCGGCGAAGATGCCCCCGATCTCAGCGAACACCTGCGCTCGCGGGCCGAAGTTGCAAAGATTCTGCGCGCCGGAAAAACGCCGGTGACAGTGCTGCGGGCAGCAATGATCATCGGCTCGGGCAGCGCCTCCTTCGAAATCCTCCGCTATCTGGTCGAGCGCCTGCCAGTCATGGTCACCCCGCGCTGGGTCGACACCCCCTGCCAGCCCATCTCCATCCGCAACGTCCTCACCTACCTGATCGGCTGCCTGGGCTGCGACGAAACGATCGGGCAAACCTTCGACATCGGCCAGCCCGAGGTCGTCACCTACCGGCAGTTGATGCGCATCTTCGCCGAGGAGGCGGGGCTGCCCCGGCGCTGGATTGTCCCGGTGCCGGTCCTCACTCCGCGCCTCAGTTCCTACTGGATCAATCTGGTTACGCCGGTGCCGGCGGCACTGGCCCGACCCCTGGCCGAAGGGCTGCGCAATACCGTGGTCTGCGGTGAAACCCGCATCCGTGAATTGATCCCGCAAGACCTTCTCGACTGCCGCCAGTCGATCCGCGCCGCTCTCGAACAGCTGCGCGGGCAGACGGTGGAAAGTTCCTGGAGCGACGCCGGGGCCATTCCTCCGGCCGCTTGGAGCACCCCCGGTGATGCCTCTTGGGCGGGCGGCACCCATTACAACGACGCCCGCCGCATCCGCCTGGCGGCGCCCATCGATAAAACCTGGCGGGCGGTCTCCTGCATCGGCGGCGACACCGGCTGGTACTACGCCAACTGGCTCTGGTGGCTGCGCGGCCTGCTCGACCAGATGGCGGGCGGTATCGGCCTGCGTCGGGGGCGGCGCTGCCCCCTCGAACTGGCGCCGGGAGACGCTCTCGATTTCTGGCGGGTCGCCGAGGTGGACAAGCCCCGGCGCCTGCTCCTCGCCGCCGAAATGAAGCTGCCGGGCAAGGCGCTGCTCGAATTCCGCCTCAGCGAAACCGCGCCGGGGGAAACCCTCGTCATCCAGACCGCCCGCTACCTCCCCCGGGGACTCACCGGCATCCTCTACTGGTATGCGGTCTGGCCCTTCCACAACTTCGTCTTCGACGGCATGCTCCGCGGCCTCGCCCACAGCCTTGACGCCACAATCCTGCAAGGGCCGGAGAAGACCAGGGATCCGGTAAAGGCTGAAGGCTGAAGGCTGAAGGCTGAAGGCTGAAGGCTGAAGGCTGAAGGCATTGAAAATCAATTGGTCTTTCAGGCCAAGCATCTTGACTCCCCCAAAATACTTAGTCTAAAATGCCAAACATAAAAGCCGTGCTGCTGATCCACAAAAAAGAGTGTGACGAAAATGGCGCCATCACCGAGGTCAAAATCTGGTCGGTGCCGGTTTCCGAGCACACACCTCACGGCCTCAAGTATTCGTTCGTTTATGTCATGAACGGCATCCGGGTCATCGGCTACGACAACGAGCGGGGCAAGGGGGATCACAGACATATTGACGGGGCGGAAGAACCCTATGCCTTTACCACGCCGGATCAGCTTATCGCTGATTTCAAAGCAGACGTGGAAGCCTGCAAAAAGGGGGAGATATGAAAGCCACCTTTAAAACCATCATCATCAAATCCCAGGAGCAGATGCTGAATGAATGCGCCGAAACAATGAACGCCGTGATGCGCGGCGAGACAGTCGAGCCCCAAGAGCCGGAATACTCTTTTACCAGCTTCGAAGCCTTTCGGCGGGCCATGACTCCGCAGCGCTTCGCCCTGCTCAGGCTCATCCGTGAAAAACGCCCCGACTCCATCAAAGAATTGGCCGCCCTCGCCGGACGGGACATGAAGAACGTTTCCGAGGATGTCAAAATCCTGCTTGAAATGGATCTTCTCGAATTGGAGAAAAGAGGCAAAACCAAGGTGCCCCGTCTGCACTACGACGGTTTTCGCCTCGAAGTCGCGGTCTGAATCGCCCAACTGTCATATCCAGGGGCAGGCACGGAGGCCTGTCCCTACCTCTCCCACCATTCGCCCCCTCTGATGTCAACTTCTCCTCCGCTCGCCCTTTCGCCGCGCGCCGGCATCCGGGGAGGTGCGACGAAGTGATAGTGGTGTCAACAGATCCGAAATCGATCAATCCATCCGCCGACCGCAATAGAAATGCCCCACGCAGTGGAAGACGTTTTTTGCCTACTTTTTGTCGTCCAACAAAAAGTAGGTCGCCTGTCGGGGCGAGTCCCGACGGTTCTAGATTTTTAAAATCTCACAGCTGCCAACAAAAGAACGGCCCCGAAGAATCACTCTCCGGGGCCGCTTTTTTCGACTCAATCCCACCTCAGGCCGCAAACTTGACACCAATGGTATTCTCCCGCCGCCAGACCACGCAGATCTTGTGCCGGCCAATCTGCCCGTATTCGAGAATCCCCTCGGTCCCCGGCTCCACCGGCTGAGGCACGGCCAGCATCACGCCGCCGGCGTCACTGTAATTGGAAACCTGGCAGGGAACAGCGACGTTATCCCCCAGCACCAAAGTCGCCGGCTCGGCGCCGAGATCGCGGCGGACGGCCCGGCGCTCGCGGAAGATCGGCACCAGCATCTCGCCGATGCGGAGGGTCGGACGGGCGCTCTCTTGGTCGATGAGGGTGCCGGGATCCTGTCCGGAAGCGACGATGTTTTCGGGGCGGTAATCGAGATGGGGATGCAACAGCCTCTTGATGACGCTTTCGTGAACCATCTCTCCCATATCCAGGAATTGGCCGATAGGCCGGAGATAAGGCTTGACCCGCAGAGCCTGAAGGAATCTGTAGCCGAGGGAGAAAGAATCCTCCAATTTACCGGTGAACTGGGGATTGACGCGTTTGCCGTCGCCGAGATATTTGTCGTCAAAAACCAGCCCCTCTTCCCGCGCCCGGTCGACCATCCAGAGCAGGGCGAGATCGGAGAGACCACTGTCGGGATAGCCGCCGCCAATGTTAGAGTGAACCCCGGCGAACCAGACCTGGCGCACCTTCTTCTGCCCGCTGCGCCAGTCCCAGAGCGCCGGGGTGAAGGGGCCGCGCCGTTCGTCGACGACCAGGGCCTGACAGGCGTTCTCCACCAGGCTCGACAGGGCGGCATCGTGAAAGCCGACCCAGAGTTTTTTGGAAATCGCCCCAAGCATGGGGGTCGGCGCGCCAAGGGCGCCGACCGTATCCCAGACGCCGAGAAACTTGATTTTCGGCCGTAGACGCGGCAGATCGATGAGACGCAGGTGATATTTGCCGGCGACGCGCTTTTCCGGCGGGGTGCGGTAATAGGCGTAGGCGTCGGGAAGACGGTCGAGATCGTTCTTGTCGAGCAAGCCGGCAGCATCGAGCATGCCGACGAGACAACGCGCGGTGTAGGCGCCGCGGCTGAAACCAAAGCAGAAGACTTCGTCCCCTTCTACATAATTCAGGGCGAGAAACTGATAAGCCTCGCGGATGTTGCGGGAGATGCCCAGGCCGGTGCCGCCGCCAAGGTATTTGTCGACATAGCCGAAGGCGCCGGTCCCCACCCCCCGGCCGTAATAGACCACCTGATCAATCCCCCGCGCCTCGTCCCGAGGTTCGATGGCCCGCACCAGCTTGACCACATTGGTCGGAATATGCCGCCCTTCCTTCATCTTTTCCGGCTCGTTCCAGGTTCCGTCGCAACAGATGACGATTCTCTTGCTCATTTGCGCCTCCCGGCGGCCACGCCGCCTGCGATCTTCAGAAATGTTCCCGGCCGTTTCCGTCGCCCGGCGAAACGGTTACGAACTATTAATTTTAATTGCCGCTGACGGCCTCCGCAAGAAAAGAAAATAGGAATAATTTGTCTTGACAACTTTACAGATTGTTGGTTAGATGCCTTCACCATTTTCGCAAAGGCATTCCAATGCTCGATCCCCAGTCCCCCACCCCTCTCTATCATCAACTGGCCGAACGGCTGGCGGCCGCTATCCGCGCCGGGGAGTTCGCACCGGGGGCGCGCATCCCTTCGGAACCGAAGCTGGCGGCGCAGTACGGCATCGGTCGGCCGACGGTACGCCAAGCCCTTGACTCACTCGTGCGCCAAGGGCTGCTCAGTCGGCGGCGGGGTTCGGGCACCTATGTGCGGGAAGCGCCCAAGGAAATTGACCTCTTTTCCCTCGACGGCACCGCCGCCTCCTTCCGCAAGAGGGGCCTGGCCATGGCGAGTCGCCTGCTCGGGCCAACGACGCGACGGACCATCACGACCGATGAGCGCCATCCCCTGGCCGGACGGGAGGTTTTCTCCCTAACCCGCCTGACCCGGGGCGAAGAACTCCCGGTGCTGCTTGAAGAACTCGATCTCGACGCCGGGCTCTTCCCCGGCCTCGACCGCCTCGACCTCACCGGGCAATCTCTTTCGGTCTTGGCGGCAGAACGCTTCTTCCTGCGCCCCTGCGGCGGCCGCCAGAATTTCTCCATCGACTATCTCGGCGGCGAGCGCGGCCGCCTGCTGGAGGTCACGCCGGAAACCGCCATCCTGCGGGTCGAGCGCCTGCTGCACTTCCCCCAGCGCGAAGCGGGCTTCTTCTCCCGGCTCTATTGCCGCACCGATCAATTTGTCTTTTCCCAAACCCTTGGAGGATTCGAGCATGCGTAAACGTGGCTATTACGCGGAGTTCGGCGGCGCCTTCGTCCCCGAAATCCTGGCCGCCACCTTCGACGAACTGGAGGCCGCCTTTGATGCGGCGAAAAGCGACCCGAGTTTCTGGGCCGAATATGTCGACATCATGTCGACCTACTCCTGCCGCCCCACGCCATTGACCTTTGCCGAAAATCTGACCCGCCATTTCGGCGGCGCGAAGATCTACATCAAGCGCGAAGATCTCAACCACACCGGCGCGCACAAGGCAAACAACGTCATGGGCCAAGGGCTGCTGGTCAAGCGCATGGGCAAGAAACGGGTGATTGCCGAAACCGGCGCCGGCCAGCACGGCGTCGCCACCGCCACCATGGCCGCCCGTTACGGGCTGGAGTGCACCATCTACATGGGCGAGGTCGACGTCGAACGGCAACGCCCCAACGTTTTCTGGATGGAGCGCCTCGGCGCCACCGTTGTCCCGGTAAAGGACGGCTCGCGCACCCTCAAGGACGCCATTAACGAAGCCTTCCGCGACTGGGTCGCGAACATGGACAGCACCCATTACGTGCTCGGCACCGCCTGCGGTCCCCATCCCTTCCCCGAGATGGTCACCTATTTTCAGTCGATCATCGGCCAGGAAGCCCGGCAACAAATTTTGAAACGCGAAGGGAAACTGCCCAAGCGGGTCTATGCCTGCGTCGGCGGCGGCAGCAATGCCATGGGGCTCTTTTCGGGCTTCATAGACGATCCGGTGGAACTGGTCGGGGTGGAAGCCGGCGGCTATGGCCTCGACTCGGGCCGGCACGCCGCCCGGCTCGCCTCGCAGGATGCCAGCATCGGCGTAGCCCAGGGTTACAAGACCTATTTCCTGCAGAACGACGACGGCCAGATGCAAGAGACTCACAGCATCGCCGCCGGTCTCGACTACGTCGGCGTCTCGCCGATCCTCGCCCATCTGCACACCTGCGGCCGGGCCCGCTTCGCGGCGGCCACCGACCGCGAGGTGATCGACGCCCTGGCCCTGACCATGCGCAAAGAGGGATTGATTCCCGCCCTCGAATCGTCCCACGCCTTCGCCCAGGCCTTCAAGGAAGCGCCGACCCTCGCTAAAGACGACTGCATCATCATCAACCAGTCCGGGCGGGGGGACAAGGACATCTTCACCGTCGCCGATGCCTTCGAGGATCCGGCCTGGCGAGAATTCATCAAATACAAGGCGGAGCAATACCATGCTTGAGACGACCATCCGCGCACAGGCCAAGAACAAAGACATCCTGCTCATGACCCACATCGTCATCGGCTACCCCTCGCTGGAGGACTCCTACCGGCTGGTCAAGACCATGGTTGAAGCCGGGGTCGAACTGATGGAATTGCAGATTCCTTTTTCCGAGCCGATTGCCGACGGCCCGGTGATCCTGCGCGCCAATCAGAAAGCGCTGGCGACCGGAATCACTGTCGATGAATGCCTCGACTTCGCCGAGCGGATCGCCCGGGAGTTCGACATCCCCTTCCTCTTCATGACCTACTACAACATCCTTTTCAAATACGGCGTGGCGAAGTTCGCGGCAGCGATGGCGGGGCGCGGGCTGAAAGGCTCCATCGTCCCCGACTTGCCGCCGGAAGAGGCGGAGGAATATCTGCGGGCGATGACTGAAAACGGCCTCGACCCGATCTTCATCCTCGCCCCCAACAGCCCCGCCTACCGGCTCAAACTCATCACCGAACAGGCCAAAGGCTTCGTCTACTGCGTCGCCCGCAAGGGGGTAACCGGCGCTCACACGGATTTCTCGCGGGATCTCGACGCCTACCTGACCCGTTGCCGAAACACGACGGAGCTTCCCCTGGCCCTCGGCTTCGGCGTGACCAGCAAGCAAGACGTGGATTTCCTCAAGGGCAAAGCCGATATCGCCGTGGTCGGCAGCCAGGCGATCCGGGTCTTCGAGCGTGACGGCGTCGAAGCGGTGGGGATGTTCCTCAAGGGCTTGCGTTAAGCAAAGGCCAGCCGCCATGAACTCCCGCTTGCCATCGGACCCTCCCGCCGAAAACTCTCCGGATGAGGTTGCGCGCCGCCGCGCCCGCCAGGGGCTCACTCTGGGGCTGCTGGCCTATATCAGCTGGGGCTCCTTCCCGGCCTTCTTCAAACTGCTCAACGCCGCCGCCCCGCTAGAAGTGGTCAGTCACCGCATCTGCTGGTCGGCGGCTTTCCTGCTTTTGCTGGTCGGACTGTCGCACCGGCTCGGGCCGCTTTGGCACGTGGTCCGCGAGCGAGGAACGCTCCTTACCCTCGGCGGTTCGACCCTGCTTATCGCCGCCAACTGGTCGGTTTTTATCGTCGCCGTACAACGGGGCCAGGTGCTGCAATCGAGCCTCGGCTATTTCATGACGCCACTGATCAGCGTGCTGCTGGGCTTTCTTTTCCTGCGGGAACGCCTGAGTTTATGGCAACGGATCAGCGTCGGGCTAGCCGCCCTCGGCGTCCTCAACCTCGCGCTGCGGCACGGAAGCATCCCCTGGATCGCCCTGGTTCTCGCCACCACCTTCGGGCTCTATGGACTCTTGCGCAAACTGGCGCGGGTCGACGCCCTGCTCGGCCTAACTATCGAAACCCTGCTTCTCACCCCCTTCGCCCTGGGCTACCTGATCTATCTGAAGTTCACGGGCCAAGGCGTCTTTCTCGCCGGCTACCCCGATCTGAACCTGCTTCTCCCCCTGGCCGGAGTCGTCACCGCCCTGCCCCTGCTCGGCTTCATCGGCGCCGCCCGTCGCCTGCGCCTGGCCACCATCGGCTTCCTCCAGTACATCACCCCCAGCCTCCACTTTCTTCTCGCCGTCGGCCTCTACAACGAAACCTTCTCCCGCAGCCATCTCATCAGCTTTCTCTGCATCTGGGCCGCCCTAGTCGTTTACACCGCCGACGCCCTGTGGCAGGGGATGGGGCGAGGTTCCGGCAAAGAGAAGCAAGCGGCCTGATCTGCGGCGGGTTTCGGTCAAGGGAGGGACAAGACGGGGATGGAAAGGACGATCCGGCGATGAGAAATGTGGCGAGGAAAGACCTGACCCCACCTGCCTCTTGCTTTTCCTTAAAATGTCATTTATAGTTCGCATAAAACGAACCAGAGGATACAATGTCATATCAATACGCGCAGTTCGCTACCGCATTGCGGCTGCTGAATGGACGGTTGGCCATCGCGGGTTCCCCCAATTACAACCTGGTCGTGTGTGGGGGCACGGCCCTGGTAGCAACTGAAATGGTCATGCGAGCCACCCGGGATGTCGACATCGTCGCGCTGGCGAACGACGCGGGGGAGCTGATCGACCCCGCGCCGCTTCCGGTGGAATTGGTCAAAGCAGCCAAAGAGGTGGCGGAGGATCTGGGCCTTCCCGCCGATTGGCTGAACAACGGACCGAGCAGCGGCGACGGGGGACTCTATCGTCTGGGCCTTCCCGAAGGTTTTGCCGACCGATTGCAATGGCGGTGGTTCGGTGAAAAGTTGACCGTCGCGTTCATCGGCCGGATCGACCAGATTTTTTTCAAGCTTTACGCGGCCGTCGATCAGTTCGGCAGCTACCATGCCACCGATCTTCAGGCGTTGGAGCCGACGGACGGAGAGTTGCTGGCGGCCATCGCCTGGTCAACGACCCACGATCCCTCCGAAGGCTACAAGAAAAGCATCCGAATGTTTTTCCGGGAGTTCGGCTATGCCCATCTCGTTGAGCGAATTTAAAAAAACCATCCTCGACCAGCTGCTTGACCTGCTCTGGCGGCAATGGACCGCGCTTGGCGTCTCCGGCTATGGTCTGTCCGAAGAGTCGCGGGTGATCGACCCGGAACCCCTGTTGCTGCTGACCTTGACGGTTGCCCGCTACGATGCCCGGCTCTTTGATGAAGTCCTGGACTGGTTGGAAATCAACGGGAATTTCATGAACATCCAGCGCCTGCAGAATCTGGTGACACAGTCCGGGTTCCAGGCCCAGGCGGAACTCAGCGCCGTCGCGGAGATGCTTGGGCGCAAATCGTCGGTGGCGCTCAAGTGGAAAAAACTGGCGACGAAATACGCGCGGGAAGAGGAATCGCCCCTTTTCTTCATGAAGGATGGGCGACCGATGCCGACGCCGAAAGAATGCGATGAAATTTTCCGTCGTCATGGGCTATTGCGGCCATCGCTGCAAACGCGGGGTCTTTCCCAACCGTTCCCTAGAGAAGGGATGCCGGCCCTGCTGTTGCGTTTACGGGCGCTCTTTGGCGTGAATCTTCGGTGCGAAATTCTTTGCCTGCTCGGGTCGGTCGATGAAATTCATCCTTCGCGGATCGCCAAATCGATCGGGCAGGGACCACGCTCGACCCAGAATGTTCTGGTCGAAATGGTTCACTCCGGGGTGTTACAGGTACGCAGCAGCGGTCGCGAAAAGCTGTACGCGCTGGCTCCGGAAACCCTCGACAAGCTGTTGCGTCCGAATGGTTTGACCCCGTGGGTGAATTCCGTTCCCCTCTTCCGTGCCCTGGAGATTCTCTGGCTGGGCGTGTCCGATCCCAAACGCCAGGAACTTGATGCGCTGATGCTTGCTTCCGAGTGGCGACGGTTGGCGAAAGAAATCGGGCCGTTGCTGGGAGACGCGGGCCTAGGACAGCCGTTAAGGGGAGCGTTTTCGTTCGCAGGCGAAAAGTATTATGATGTTTTTGTCGAGGACATCAGCAAAATGCTGGCATCGTTGTAGCGGATGTCACCATCCCGATTCCGAAGAGAAAATTGACCGGACGTCTGTCCTGTCATCCTCTGGGGGTTTTTGCGGGAGGAAAGAGACGATCCGGCGACGGGAAATGTGGCAAAGAAAGACCTGACCCTGGCACGATGGGCCGACAATTCGGTGTATGCGCGACGGTGGGCGGTTAGCGGGGGTCGATCCAGTGGACGCGGAGCTGTTCGGCATCGAGATTGTACAGGGCGTCGATAAAATGAACCTGCATGCTTCCCGGCCCGGCGGCTTGAGCAGCGGCGAGTTCCCCGCAGATGCCCATGACCGTCATGGCATGGCGGGCGGCCGTCAGCGAATCGCCGTTGACCGCGCAGAAAGCGCCGACCAGCGCCGTCGCGGTGCAGCCGAGACCGGTGACCTTCGGCATCAGCGGATGCCCGTTGCGAACCAGGAATTTCCTCTTGCCGTCCACCAGCAGATCGACCGCGCCGCTGACGACGACCGCGCAGGAATAGCGCCGGGCCAGCAGCAGCGCCGCATCCTCGGCGGCATCGGCCGCCGCCGAACTGTCGACTCCTTTGGTGCGCACGGCGCTGCCCGCCAAGGCCATGATCTCCGAGGCGTTCCCGCGAATGACGGCGGGCGCGGTTCGCCCGAGCAGATCGAGACAGGTCTGGGTGCGAAAGGTCGTGGCCCCGGCGCCGACCGGGTCGAAGATGATGGGAATCCCCCGCTCGCGGGCGGTCGCCATCGCCGTCGCCATGGCTTCGACCCATTCCCGCGCCAGGGTGCCGATATTGATCACCAGCGCCCCGGCAAGGGCGGTCATTTCGGCGACCTCCTCCACGGCATGGGCCATGACCGGCAGGGCGCCGACGGCCAGCAGCGCGTTGGCGGTATTGTTCATCACCACGAAATTGGTGATGTTGTGAACCAGCGGCGCCTCTTCCCGCACCCGCCGCAGATCGTTCCAGAGCTCGTCAACCACGTTTCTTCTCCTCGCCTCGTCAAAGTCCTTGAGCACTCCTGAATCCGCCAGGACGGTGCAACCCCTCTTTCAGTACATAAAATCGAAAAACCCCAGCAGGATTTTGTTCTTGAACCCCACCTCGATACCATACCGTCCGCGACCACGAAGGCAAGAGCGTGAAATTGGTGGACGGACCACCGCAGGTCGAGCAAAGAGAAATTCAAACGAGCGGATGAACTGGTCTTTCCGCTCGTGGGAGTTGTTAAGCCTGCATGGTCGATGGGGGCAAAGGGGGTGCATAGCTCATTGACTCAGCTTCGCGCTTGCAAGTCGATTAAGGCTGATATGGGCCTCCGCTGCCTCCATCGCCAGTTGACGGTGTACCTCGGGCGGGACGCGCACCATGAATTTGCCGCTGAAATGCTTGGTTGAAAGCGGTTCGGGCACTTGTTCGCCTTTTTCTGTCATGTCAAACACAACTTCCGCGACAAGCTTGCGAATACCTTTGAGAGCTGCTTCGGGAGAAGCCGCCAGCCAACTAAGGCTCGGAAACTCAACACAAAGACCAACGTGTTCGGCGTCTTCTTCCGACCAAGTGACCCGGTAAGTATATTTATCAGCTTTCTCCGCCATGGTCGATCTCCAATCGTTCGATTACCTTGAGAACCTGTTTCACCTGATAGACTTTCGCTCATCCCTTGCGATTCTGGATGTTGACACGCGGGTCGCCGATCCAAGGTGTTTTGTAGACTCGATGACTTCCGCTCGTCTGACGTGCCTGGCCGAAAAAGTAATCGCAGACCTTGCACAGATCGGTAAAACGAACGCCCCCAGGATTCTCGCGCATTCGCGCAATAAGATCAGCAATCGGCATTATGCATAGTATCCTTATTGATACCATTCGTCAAGGGATGGAAGGAGGGGTGACCCCGGTCATCAGGTCAGGTTGGCGGTGTTGTTCATCACCACAAAATTGATGATGTTCAACTTGTCAACTTGGAAGCGTGACCCTGGCGCCCTCTCCGAGAATGGGAGGAGGTTCCGACAAGGACAAGCGGACGGCGTGACGGTTGGCGGGATGTTTGGCCAGGGGGAAGATTTGAGACGTGGAGGAAAGGGAGTATCGGGTGATGAAAATGTGGCAAGGAAAGACCTGACCCCGCACCTCCTGCATTTTTCTGCCCACGATGTCATGGCACTCAACAGCCAGGTTATTTCCACCATGCCCTTTGTTTGTCTAAGTAGATACGGCAGCTAGGGATGTACACCGTGCCTCCTTGCCACTCATTTTTTGTCGAGGGTGAAAAATGGGTTGCAATATCAACTTCGTTGCCAGGGACGGGTGTTTTGTAGCGTTTTGAAGTTTTATAGTAACCGCCTGCGGATTGCTCATAACCGCCCGACTCAAACCACGTCGATTCTTCGACATAAAGGTGGTATTCGGAAAAGTGCACTGGTAGGACTGTTGACTCGCCAAGCCAGTAGTACACACGACCAAAATAAACAGCATGGCACCATTTTTCCCAAGCGCCGGGACTGTACCTTTCGTTATTAAGTCTGTCGTTAAACAGAGCTAACCACAAAACGCTTATTCCAGCCTTGTGGTATTCAGTTGTTCGCCGCGTAATTTCGTTGACGCTAATATTTGATTTTTGTACTTCGATGGCGACTGGGGCACCGTTGATAACAGCATATATGTCAGCGACGAGGGAACCTAAGTCGGCTTCAACATCGACATGAGTAACATTTGTCTTAGATTTCAGGTTGTTGTAAATTGATTCTTTACATCGTCTGTGCGCTTCTGTTTCGCCTTCACCATGACTGCAATTGAATGGCGGCTTATGGGCAAAATGGTGAATTTTAATATTACCTTTTCTAATTACCAGTTCATTTTTACAGCGTGGGCAAACAAATGGCGATTCTTCTTTTGTTGATTCACGTGCGAATACTTTTCTTTCATCTGAACATCGTATTCCGCAAAGCATAAGTTCCCCTTCTTTCAGAGGCCTAACATCTTAGGGCAACTGGGTGCGTCGTGTTAACTTGGAGAAGTAACCCCGCGAGGAGACCTAAATGTGATGCCACCGCAAAAAGAGAAGATCCGACAAATAGTTTAAATCATTAGATTATTTGCAATTTTTTTCTTGCGCCGGGACGTGATCTATTGTATATTCCTTAACAATTCCAATGCTTTGCGAGGGACTACCATGATTCACGTCAAAGACCACAAACAGGTCGACATGTTCCATCCCTTTGAGCATCTCGGCCCGAAACGGCTCGCCCTCCTGGAATC
>Ga0265295_1006393_pt1 | contig 14294 bp, 12 predicted proteins | sample Munlansysbiofilm_FD_192503 | JGI IMG/M metagenome (GOLD analysis project Ga0265295, IMG submission 192503) | Leachate microbial communities from a municipal landfill in Southern Ontario, Canada - Methane capture system biofilm | ecosystem: Engineered > Solid waste > Landfill > Unclassified ... | reverse complement strand
AGACTGGTAATATTCTATTCCTCCAAAGGGGTCTATTCGTATTAGAAAAAGACATAAAGTTAAACAATTTACATCTATTGTGGTTGATTTCTTTGTTTTATTAAGTAGATAACTGTTCCATAATTGTTGATCCTTACCAGGAAATCCTATCACCTCAATCAAATAATATGAGTGTACTTTAAAAATATCATTTTTGACGCACTCGTAGCCATTGGTTTAATATCAGGAATTGTCCCCGAAATTGTGAATTACCCTACCATATTTGCATTCTTCCTGAAGAAAACTTTGAAAACGAATAAATTTCTGACTTTTTCTTCATCAGCTCCGAGACCTAAAATTTTTCAAATATGACACTTATAACAAGCAAAAAACGAAACCAATATTTCTGCGCACGTAACAAGGCAATGGCTTTGGTGGCTCTGTGCTTTTTAACCCTACAAGTTATGGCTCAACACAAAAATGAGTTCCTTAAAGCAAGGGAAAGTGAACCGGATAACTTTGGGTGGATGAAGGGGTTCCCGCCACCTGAAGATAAGGTGTTACACACCTGGGATGGTTCCTTTTTTGAATTTCCGGCCATTCGCTGGAGCGTTGTTCATATGCGGGAGATGCTTCCTACGGTGAGGGTTTCCAGAGGTTTAAACGCTCCGATTCCTTTTGGATATGCGTTGGATAAAGCTATGGATGCTATAACCTTTCAACCACAGGGCTACCAGGAGCAAATGACATGGGAAGCCTCTCTTTGGAAATGTTATACCGATGGCATCATCGTATTACATAAAGGTAAAGTGGTGTATGAACGCTATTTCAGCGAACTCACCGAAAGCGATGTTCATGCAGTGATGTCACTGACTAAATCTCTCAACGGAACACTTGCTGCCATTCTGGTGGCCGAAGGTACGCTGGATGAGAATAAACCCGTACCGTTTTATGTGCCTGAACTCAAAAATTCAGCTTATGGTGATGCTACAGTACGGCAGGTGATGGATATGACCACGGCCTTAAAATACAGCGAAGATTATGCCGACCCCAAAGCTGATATTTGGGTGTTTTCATCCGCAGGCAATCCACTTCCCAAACCCGCAGATTATAAAGGTCCGGTTGGTTATTATGCTTATTTGGAAACAGTGCAAAAGCAAGGGGAACATGGCCAAATATTTGCTTATAAAACTGTGAACGCTGATGCCCTGGGCTGGATTATTGCCAAAGCAACCGGTAAGTCAGTAAACGAATTGCTTTCTGAACGAATATGGAGCAAAACAGGTATGGAACAGGACGCCTTCTATCAAGTAGATAGCAAAGGTATCGCTTTTACAGGTGGCGGCTTTAATGCGGGATTGCGCGATTTGGCAAGGTTTGGCGAACTCATCCGCAACAAAGGTAACTGGCAGGGTGAACAGCTTTTTCCGGCACAGGCTGTGGACGATATTCAAAAAGGAGGCAGCAAGGAAGCTTTCGCCAAATCCGGGCATCCTGAACTCAAGGGCTGGACATACCGCAATATGTGGTGGATGACCCAAAATGAAAACGGTGCCTATGCAGCACGCGGTGTGCACGGACAGACCATTTATATTGATCCTGCCGCAGAAATGGTGATCGTACGCCTTGCCTCTCATCCGGTTGCTGCCAATTCAGCCAACGATGCTTACTCCTTGCCTGCTTATCAGGCTATTGCTGATTATTTGATGAAAAAGAAATAGACCACTAAATACAATGATGAAAGATATGGGAATCTCAGAATTATTTGAGTTAACAGGAAAAACGGCCATAGTAACGGGTGGTGCAAACGGAATCGGAAAAGCAACCGCCCTGCTCCTGGCCAAAGCCGGTGCCAACATCGCCATTGGTGATTTTAAACTGGAAGATGCCGAAAAAGCGGCTTTTGAAATTCGGGAAATGGGTGTAAAAGCCATCGCTGTCGCCTGCAATGTGCTGAAAGATGAGGATTTGGTCAATTTGGTGGATACTACAGCTAAAAATCTGGGAGGTGTCCATATTCTCATAAACAATGTTGGTGGCGGTGGCGGTGCACGCGAAAATCCTTTTAAAATTACAATTGATGACTTTAAGCGTGTATTTGAATTAAACGTATTCAGTGCCTGGCGCCTATGTCAATTGTGCGTACCGCATATGAAAAAGGCAGGTTATGGTTCTATTGTTATCACCACATCCATGTCGAGCATAAACAAAAGCCCGAATATGAGTGCTTATGCTTCATCTAAAGCTGCTGTAAATCAAATGGTGGCTAATCTGGCACACGATTTCGGGCCTGAAGTAAGAATTAATGCCGTTGGTCCCGGTGCCACACGTACGGCTGCATTGGAAAGCGTGTTAACCCCTGAAATAGAAGAAAAAATGTTGGCCCATACCCCTATAAAACGCCTGGGAACGGCCGAAGATATCGCTGGTGCCATGCTCTATTTGGCATCTCCCATTTCGGAATGGGTAAGTGGACAAACCATTTTTGTAAATGGCGGCGGAGAGCAGACCCTGGAATGAAAGTGGAGTTAGGCACATCCCAACTTATTAATCGGAGATTTTAGAGTCACACAACAATGTGATGAAGGTTTCTTAAAGTAAAAAAAATGGGAGAATTTGATTTTTGACATGAAAATTAAATCGTTACCGTAAAATTGAAATAATTACCGTAAACAAAATGGACAAAAATCTCATAAAACAGGAAGTTAGCGTAAACTGAGGAGCAAAAAAGATGCTTTTTTGTGTTTTTGCTGAATAAAATGTGCTTTATATGCATTTAGATGGATTTGTGCGGCAATTGGTATGTTTGGACTTTATAAATGCCGCTATTTGCGTATTGTGGGCTTAATTTGCCAGGAAAGTTTCACTACAAGATGAGTTTTAAGACTAGAAACACCGTTTATAAACCCCATGCGAGTATATTCTAGTGTTTGAAACTCGATTTCACCACGCCAAGGCCAAGGATTCCGGCTATAAAAGAAAACGGCTTCGCGCACAGAAGTATAAATTGAATTATATTGAAGGTTTTTTTAGAGGAAAGAGTGTTGCTGTCCGGATTGGTCGCACTGCCCGAAAAGACCACGCGCCAGAATACGTTGTCTCTTGGGCAAACTCTTCCCGAAATACGAAAACTGTCAAAACAAAAAAACTATTCGCTATAAAGCGCAGGGTAGTATAAAGAAAGTTCGTACTTTTAACAAAGATTCTGGTTGCCGCGATCATAGGTTTTCAAAATGCCTGACAGTGCATAGCAGGATCGTTGTAACTAATGTAAAATTATCTGATGAAAAAACTATTTGTATTATTTCTTGCTATTATTTTTATTGGTTGTAGCAATCCTTTGAATGTTAGAGTTGATGATCCAAAGGCACTACAATCTGTCGAAGCAATAATGTCTACGCTTCCCGCTGAAACTGCAAAAGAATTTAAAAAGGAATACAAAGATGTGTTGATATTAGGCGTTGTTGCGAATGGTGAGGTTGCAATTATAGACCGTTATTTAAAAAAATACGAATATTTAACACTTGGTGATTTACTTGATGTTGTGCAGAAAAAAAACCAATGAAGAATACTAGTTACAATTATAAAGGATATGAGCGGTCTGCAATTCCGATCCCGTACATACGGGATCGGAACCAGCGATTATTCCAAGTTGAACTACATCCGTGGGTTAGGCTACGTTTACTGATATCGAAGTATGTACTTTCCGACGGTTTTATATAGATTTCAAGATAAAGGATAACTAATGGCTCTTCCCGAAACACGAAAACCGTCAACCAACAAAAGCTATGCGCTATCTCGCGCATGGTGTAAATAAAGTTCGTACTTTTAACGAAGATTCTGCTGGCCGCGATGATAGGTTTTTCAAAAATGCCTGATAGCGCTTAGCCTCGACGGTTGGCTGTAATACAAAAAGCATTCTACAAAATTGAAACATATGGATTATAAAATTGAAGAAATAGAATTAGCTGGATATATTGAGAAATTAGGAATTAATTATCCCGAAGGACTGTGTTTCTTTCCTGAAAATATAGATTCTGCAAAAGATAAATCTGACTTCATTTTTACAGATTCAGTATCAGATTTATCAAAAGTGTTTAAACAAAATAATATAAATATTTCTAAACTTGGTGGAGATTCTAAGCTTCTAAGAAGCCGAAAGAATGCTGATTTTTTTGCACCTGCAATTTTCTTTAGTCTTTCATTGATTAGTGAAAATCCTTCAATTGTTTCACTTTCATTAAGCGTATTAGCGAATCATATCACAGATTTTTTTAAAGGTAGTTTCAGTCGAAAAAAAGTTAATCTTGATATTTATGTTGAGACCAGCGGGAAAAAGAAAATTCAAAAAATAGCATATAGTGGAAATGTTGAAGGTATTGAAAAGCTTGCAGAAGTAATTAAATCCATTAAATAATGAAAGCTTTTATTGAAAACCCAGAGCTTCTAATAAATGAGTTTAATAAAATGGCTGCAATTGCTCAGAAAAAAGCATTTATTACAGTTGGCATTGAAATACAACAAGAGGAAATTGAAGTTCTCATTAATTATATAAAAGAGTTAGCTAGTTTAAAAAAGGAGTTTGTAGAGAAAAAGTTAGGAAATGAAGCAAATCTTATTTTTACATTTGAAAACTCATTTAAGGTTTTGCAATATGAGTTAGAAATGTTGGTTTTTATTAAGCAGGATAAGATGGCTGAGGCATGGGATAAATTGGTTGATGCACAAGTGGTTTTTGAGAATGTTGTTAGAACTTATCCTTTTGAAGCAAATTCTTTAAAAGGATATTTGGAGAGATTAAACAACTATGAAAAACTACTCTTCCCTAAACTCCACTTTCAAAGTGCTGGAGGGATAATAAAGGAAAGTAAGTGCTCAATTTGTGACAATGATTATGACAAATGTGACCATTTAAAAGGTAAATTATACATGGGAGAAATGTGCTGCAGGATTATAACTGAAATGGAATTGGAGGAAGTTTCTTATGTGGAAAATCCAGCTAATAAACATTGTCGAGTTTTGACAATTGAAATGAATGAGAAAATAATTGATATTATGACACTTAGACAAAAAAGTACTACAGCCAACAAATAAGTCTTAAACGCAGTCACCGGAATAAAGTAAAATCGCAGCCGAGAAGTTTCTGCGACTGCCCCCGAATAAAACGGGGCAGGAATTTAAGTAGGTGTTGAACTTTACCGACCTGCGAGAATATATCTACATGGGGATTTAATGTTTTTGGGATGTTTTCGGCCTGCTTTCCAGGTACAGTCTTTCTGGTAATATCGCCTTGTTAGTTTTTTTAGAGTACTTCTGGTTTGTTTATAGTGGGTTAATAACACCAACTAACTGCAATTTCCTCAACCTAAGTCAATAAAGTGGCCATTCCTTTTTAGGAATTAAGCCATTTTAATGGAAGTTTCGTTCCAGCTATTCGTTGATTCCTTCAGGGGCGATCTGTTCTATCAACTTCCCGAAATGAATCACAAACAAAGCAATACACCGGGTGTAGTTATTTAACGTACTTTTACTCTGTCCGCGCAACTCAACCTGTTGATCAAGTTTATGGACAACGTTTTCAAACCCTGGAACACTTATAATGGTCTGCTCCAAAATGGTAAAACCCGATTTCTTTCTCATATCAAGATTATTTAAAGTGAATAAATTTTGTATAACGGAAAGAATCAGGTACTTTTGATAAAGTTATCCGCAAAGGCGGATTTAGTTCAACAGGGTATATAAAAAATAAGCGTTTAAGTGATAAATTCAAAGTTTAATTCTCGAATCAAACTTGATACTTAACCGTAAGTTCAGTGCTTCGTATCAGTCTATTTTTCTCACACAATCCGCTGTGCATCATTTTGAAAAGACAACAACAAATAAAATAAATAAAAATTATGGGACAAATGGCTTTAGGTTATGGAAGTGAGTTTCATCTTTTAAGATGGCTTGGAAGACATAGAAATGAATTTAACAAAAGGGTTAAAGAATTATTAAATACAACCAATATTACGTGGTTAGATTTCAACTTTGATAAAACCCAAGAAATTCCTGATAAGGAATTAGTAGGTTTAGAATTCCTAAAAAATGAGTTAAACTATGAAAAAATATTAAAGATTTGGAAAGAGGAGTGGCCTCAAACAGGGAATTCAATGAATTGGGATTTAGTTGGTTATACAGTTCAAAACAATATTAGAACTTGGGTACTGATTGAAGCAAAAGCCCATTTAGGCGAACTGAAACAAGATTGTGGCGCTACATCGCTTGTTAGTATAGAAAAAATTAAAATTGCGCTCTCTGAAACAGCTAAAAGTAATGATGTAATAATAAATGAAAAACAACCGTGGACAAAACAGTTCTATCAGTTTGCGAATAGATTGTATGTCTTAGATTTTCTTAAGAGAAATGGGATTAATGCAAAATTAATCAATCTATATTTTGTCGGAGATATGATTTCTATTAATAGAAAGTCACCTAAAAGCAAAAATGAATGGCAATCTAAAATAAAGGAAATGAAAGATTACTTATCAGTTAAAACCGACAATTTGAAAGTTTATGAATTATTTCTCGATATTAACAAATAAAAAATGGTATAATCGAGTAATCGATTCCTACCAACAACTGACGGAGTGCGCCTGTATGCGTTCTGCTATGCGATACAGCAGTTCGTTATAGTATGAGGCAATTTTCACGTAAAACGAAAGCATAGCCATATAAAATGCATCCAAATGATTCCCTCAAACTCTAAACCATGGACGCTGCACCTGATTATTAAAACAATGAGAATTTATCCATCATTATGCGAAATGATGTGGATAATTGAAAAAACAGCCTTAGGTTTTTTCTCGGTATTAGGAAGCCCTGTAGATAAACATTGCACTTACCTCCTTATATTTGCCATTCTCTGATAGGCATTACGATTATAATGTATAAATTTGAAGCTCAAATCAGGCAGGTCTAAGAAAATAAAGGTTTTGAGATAGCTGATAGCTCATACGCTTGATTTAGCTTAATTTGTGCGGAGCTGGTGGTTTGTTCTCTTGGTGAGTTTATAGAGTTCTTGATATTGAAAGAAGAAAAACTTGTAAAAAAAGTGATGTTGTTTTAGGGGGAAAATTACGGATAAAGGAGTGGAAAAAATAAAAACCATACATACAGGCAGAACAATGATGTTCGCTGAGCTGGAAAAGGTAATGGATTTTTCTATTGACAGCAACGATTTCTATGAATCAATGGATAACAATGTATTTGGTAAAAAATCAGCAGGTGGAATAAGACAAACAAAATTATACCTGACAAGATTATATGGCTTTGATATAACTTACCGACCATTTATTGCCTTCAAATACTTCTGGAAAATATCAGAGCCAACTGAGAAACCATTGATTGCCTTTATCTATGCAATAAATCATGACGATATTCTCGCAGAAAGCATACAGGTGCTTCTGGATACAAAGCCCGGAGACAAAGCATCGGTAGAGGTTTTTGAAGAAGTAATTGAAAAGTATCATCCCAATCAATATTCCCCAAATACCCTCAGGTCAATGGCACAAAACATTGCCAGCTCATGGAAGCAGGTGGGTTTTATTCAAGGGAAAGTTAAGAACCTACGAATACAACCTAAAATAGGATACAGAGTTGCCTGCTTCGCTTTTTTATTGGCTTATCTGAAAGGTGACCGGGGCGATTTTATCTGGAACAGCACAGGTGTAAAATCCTTATGCCTTTCTGAAAAGGAACTTCGCGAACTGGCAGTCGAGTGTGCAAAAAATGATATGATTCAATATCAGCATGCCGGAAGTGTAACATCAATAGCATTTAATAATCTCCTCAATAAAATTGGAATAAATGGCGACACGAATTGATCTCTTGTTAGATGCTTATGAGAAAGTAGTAAAGGAGCCCTGGTCAACTGTTTTATCCGGACAGGAACGTATCTGGTTTTTGGTTTACGACCCGGCTGAACAACGCAAGGTTGATTTACGGCTGGGCGATTTTGAAACAATAGCAGTAAAATCCGGCAAAAAATGGAAAAGCATTTCGCTGAAACAATGTTTTCCCTCCTGGATGGCTCAACATGAATATAAAGAAGATTATTTCAGTAGTCCCGAATACATAGTTGATCAATTAGAGGCTGAGTTCATCCCCTTTGCCATCAGGTTTTTAAAAAATGAGTTGAATAAAATTGAACAGGACCAGAATACACTTATTGCAATCAGGGATGTGTCTTCTTTATTTGGTTTTGCACGTTTATCTGAAATACTTAAAAGCTGTGATAAGGAAATCTTAGGCCGTTTACTCATCTTTTTTCCGGGTGAATTTGAACACAACCATTACCGTTTGCTGGATGCCAGAGATGGATGGGATTATTTAGCCAGGCCAATAACTTTATAATAGTACTGAAATGAGAAATAAAGAATTATTTACACTGAATCCTGAAGAGGTAAACCTGAAAAATGAAGGGGTTGCCAAACTAAGAACAATCAATGAAAATGACGATCTAACTATAGCGGAATATGAGCTTAAAACTTTCGTATGCGAAGGTGAGTACCACGATGGTTTAAAAAAAATGCTCGAATATTACCTGCAGAATTTTTCAGATAAAGAGCAGCCGGCATTTTGGGTAAGCGGGTTTTATGGCAGTGGAAAATCACATTTGGTAAAAATGGCCAGTTACCTATGGAATGACTTTGAGTTCCCAAATGGTAAAACAGCCCGCAACATAAAGCCTTTGCCCCAGGATATTCAGGACTTATTTGTTGAAATTGACCGCAAACAGAAAATACAGGGAAAGCTATCCATTGCAGGCACATTGCGCGACTTTCCTTCAAAAGACATTCGTTATTCTTTTATCCAGTTATTGCTGAATAATTTAGGTTTACCACCTCAGTATCACCACTTTAAATTTGTTTATTGGGCAATGGGTGAAGGGATTTATCCACATCTAAAAGCATTGGTCGAAGCCGCTGGTAAAGACTTTAGAAAAGAAGTTGAGAATCTTTTTGTTTCCACCGTACTTGCAAAGGCAGTTCTCGAATTACTTCCGGAAATGGCTGAAAATGAGATGAAGTTAAAAGAACTCTTCAAAGCTCAGTTTCCAAGAGTTGAATCCATTGGTAGAGTCGATTTTGTTAAAACCATCCGCAATCAGATCCTACCTCTTACTTTTGGAGAAAAAATTCCGTGCACAATTATTGTATTGGATGAGATTCAGCAATTTATCGGGCAGGATTCAGTTTTAGCTGACGATGTTCAGTTTTTGGCCGAAGATCTTTGCTCCCGTTTTGATGGAAAGTTTCTTTTGGTCGGTACAGGTCAAAATGCGTTAACCGATACGCCAATACTTCAAAAGTTAATGGCTCGTTTCCGTGTACCTATACAGTTGACGAACACAGATATTCAAACCGTTATACGCAAAACGATTCTCGACAAAAAACCTTCTGCTTTTTCAGTGCTCAATTCCAGGCTGGATTCATCCCTTGGCGAAATATCACGCAACCTCGAAGGGACAGTATTTGGATACATTACTGAAGATAGAGACACGCTATTTGCCGATTATCCCTTGCTTCCTTCAACCCGTAAATTATGGAATAAAGTTCTTCAGGTAATTGATGTGGCAGGTACATCGGGGCAGCTCCGCAACCAGTTACGGATCATTGATGACAGTTTGAAAACCATTGCCAATCTGGAAGTGGGTCAGATAGTACCTGCTGACTTTATCTTTAATCAGAATCAAACCCAGCTTATTCAGTCCGGTCTTTTAATGAATGATACGTGTAATCTTATTCAGGGAAAGAAAGCCAAAGGTGGTGATGCCGAAATAGAAGGCAGAATTTTAAGCGCTGTTTTTCTTTTGGACCAGATTACTTCAAATATTTCAGATACCGGGCTCAAGTCAAATGACAATACCATAGCCGACCTTCTGATAGACAATCTGAATGTAAATTCAGACGCCTTCCGCACCAAAATTAAAGGGCTTATTAAAAAGCTGGTAGATGAAAAGGTATTGATGCCCATTAATGAGGAGTACAAACTACAAACAAAAATTGGTGCCGAGTGGGAACAGGAATTTACCAAGCAATTCATCAAGCTCAATAATTCGGGAGATGATCAGATACAAGCACATCGTAGAGAAAAACTGGTGGCCTACTTCAAAGATAAAACAAGGGGCATCAGTGTTACACAAGGAACTTCGCGAATGGTTCGTGATTTTGATTTGTGGGACAAGGAAACAGCTCCCAACACGGAACATAAGTTAAATTTATGGATTCGGGATGGTTGGTTTGAAAACGAATCCTCCGTAGAAAACGAAATTCGGGCAGCCGGTAATGATGCCTCGCTGGCTTACGCTTTTGTAAAAAAATTCAGAGACCCTGATTTAAGAACCGAAATTATAAAGTATCTCGCAGCAGGTTTTACCATACCTGCCATGGGCGTACCTTCCACCCCTGAGGGCGAACAAGCCCGAAAGAGCATGGAAACCCGTCAATCGCTGGCGAAGAATGCAATACAGGAATTGGTGGAAAAAATATGTGCAGAAACCATTGTTTATCTTGCAGGTGGAAATAAGATTCAGGTAGGTACCTTAAAAGAAAATATACAGGAAGCCCTTAGCAGCATTGCTGACCGCCAGTTTCCCGACTTTAAAAGCAAAGCCGATTCTTCAAACTGGGGTCAGGCTTTGACCAAAGCATTAGCAGGTAACCCCGACGCTCTGATATCCATCAATTACAGGGGGGATGTTGACAAACATCCGGTGGCGGCTGAAATACTCCGTTTTATGGGCAATAGCACCAAATTCGGTAAAGATATCCGCAACCAGTTTATGAAAGCTCCTTACGGTTGGCCTCAGGATGCTGTGGATGCTTTGTTGATTTTGCTCAAGAACATGCAGCATATTTCTACCAATGAAACTGACTTAAAGGTAGCCAAAATTAATCAGGCTACTTTCAAAAAGGAAATACACATTCTGGGAGCAAGAGAAAAAATTACCATCCGCAGACTGTTTCAGGATGCCGGTATTACCTGCCCGCCAAACCATGAAATATTCCCCTATTCCAACGAATTTTTCGACAAACTAAAAAGCCTTGCTGCACAGGTGAGTGGGGATGCTCCCCGGCCCGAACCCATCAACATTGATTTTATCAGGGAAATGGAGAATAAGGAAGGCAATGAGCGGCTCCTGGACATTCTGCAGCAAAAGGACAACTTGCAGGCTAAGTTTACCGATTGGAGTGCAAAGGCCAAACTGGTTAGTAAAAGAGAGCCACATTGGATGCTGTTGGTTGATTTAAGCAATCATGCACCTGATGAACCGGAATTGGAGCAACTGAAAGTTGAAATCAATGCCATTCGCGTTGACCGTTTATTGCTTCAAGAGCCCGATTTGATCCAACCTCTGTTAACAGCCATTAATGATAAACTGTTGACTATACTCAACCATCGCAAAACGCAATATAATGCCCTCTATGATACCCACATGGCTGAACTGCAAGCCAATGCGTATTTTAACAAATTAACTCCCGAACAAAAGCATAGCATTTTAGTCAAACATCAGTTATTGGCAAAACCGGAGATTAAATCCCTTGATGCCCCTGCCTTGCTCAATCAATTGCAAAAGGCTTCGTTGTACACCTGGGATACAAAAATCGCGGCTTTGCCCGGTCAGTTTCAATCGGCTTTGGAAGATGCTATTCTTTTATCCGCACCACAGGCAAAAACCTACACCCTGCCGCGCAAAACAATCAACAAGCAGGAAGAGATAGATCGTTATATATCTGAACTAAAAACAGAATTGGAAAACCTTTTAAAAGAAGCAAGCTCTATCATTTTAAAATAACTCAATATCATGAGCAAAGAGGAATCAATTGAACTTAACTATAAACAACTGCTTGGTGCTATCAAGCAGCAAGTGCAGTCTGCTCAAGCGAAAGCAGCACTGGCCGTCAACAGTTCATTGATCCAGCTCTACTGGAACATGGGTAAAATGATTGCAGAAAATCAAGCCTTGTTTGAAGGCCGGAACAACTATGTGGAGCAACTGGCCAAAGACCTGAAAGCTGAATTTCCGGACATGAAAGGCTTTTCAAAACGCAATATTTTTTACTTCAGAAAACTGTATCTTTTTTATGCCGGCAGTTCAGTGCAGCAAGCTGCTGCATTGAAAGTGGAAAATACGGAAGTGACTCCAGTGCAGCAGCTTGCTGCATCGGGTGTTGAGGCTTCAGTCCAACAAGCTGTTAGTCTGAATTGGAATATACTGGGAGTCCCCTGGGGGCACCATATGTTGGTTCTGGACAAGACAAAAACATCAGAAGAAGCCCTGTTTTACCTGCAACAAATCATCGAAAATAATTGGAGTCGGGCTATACTTACCCTGCAAATTGAACAGGACTTATATAAAAGGCAGGGCAAAGCCATTACCAACTTTAAAACCACTTTACCAGAACATCAGGCATTGATGGCCACACAAATCCTCAAAGATCCCTACAACTTCGGCTTTCTCACCCTGGAGCCCAAAATGCAGGAGCTGGATATTGAAAAACAACTTACCGACCACATTACTAAATTTTTATTGGAGTTGGGCAAAGGCTTTGCATTTATTGGCAGGCAGTATCCTTTGCAGGTTGGAGAAAAAGACTATCGGCTCGACCTTCTTTTTTACCACATCCGCCTGCGCTGCTTTGTGGTGATTGACCTAAAAGTAGTTGAATTTGAACCGGAGTTTGCCGGCAAAATGAACTTCTACCTCTCGGTGGTTGATGACCAGATAAAAGTGACAGATGACCAGCCCAGCATCGGAATCATACTTTGTAAAAATAAAAATAGGCTGGAAGTGGAATACGCACTGCAGGGTATGAGCAAACCCATTGGTGTGAGTGAATTTACCCTTACCCAAGCCTTGCCTGCTGAATTGAGAAGCACCTTACCTACCGTAGAAGAATTTGAAAACGAATTAAATAAAGAACTTGAATAAATGGCCGTACTCACCCCACAACAACGAAACACATTAGAATCAGCCGTAAAACTGGCACGAAAAGCAGCGGAGCAGGGTGCATTCAATGCCTTGCATGGTATGGCGGTGGACCACCACGAGCCTTTTACCCACATGACCCCCGGGCAACGTAACCTGCGGAACATCTTGCGCAGCAAAGCCCGATTGTTGGGCGACAAATTGCCTGCAAATGGAGCACAAGAGATTGACCATCTGGGTTACGAATTGGCTTATGAAACCTGGCACAAAATGTTGTTTGCCAAATTTCTGGAAGTAAATGACCTGCTCATGCATCCCGATGGTGTAGCTGTAACCATGGAAGATTGTGAAGAATTGGCAAAGGACGAAGGATTTATAGATAAATGGGATGCTGCTGCCAATTACGCAAGCAAAATGCTGCCTGCTATTTTCAGAACCGACGATCCATTGATGCAGGTGACCTATGCAACCGACGAACGCATTAAACTGGAAGAAATTATTGATGCCTTAGAGAATGAAATTTTCATGGCCGATGACGCCCTGGGGTGGGTGTATCAGTTTTGGCAAAGCGAAGCCAAAGCGGCCATCAATGCCAGTGGCGTTAAGATTGACGGCGCAAAGCTGCCGGCAGTTACCCAATTGTTTACTGAACCTTACATGGTCAACTTTTTAATTGACAATACATTGGGTGCATGGTGGGTAAGCCGAAACCAGGGCGTAAAACCACCGATAAAATTTGAATATTTAAGAGTAGTTCCGGCTTCCAGCCAGAACAATAGCAAAGGCGACGACATAAATGCTATCTCCACTTCCAGCGGGAGCAGTAACCAATACGAATTCTTCAGCAAAGACGAAGAAATTGATCATATTAAAGGCAATTTGCCCCACTGGCGACAAGAAGGCAAAATTTACTTTGTAACCTTTAGAACTGCAGATTCCATGCCTCAGGAAAAACTGATGGCATGGCAGGAAGAGCTGGACAGATGGAATGTGGCAAACCCTAAGCCATGGACAGATACACAGCGCAAGGAGTATTATTCAAAATTCCCGGCAAAAATGCAAGAATACCTGGATAACGGATATGGAGCCTGCCATTTGAAGATGGCCGAAAATAAAGCCATTGTCGAAAATGCCTTGCGTTTTTTTGATGGAGAAAGATATATTCTCGATGAGTTTGTGGTGGCTGCCAATCATGTGCATGTGATGGTGCGGCCAATAGGTGATAATCAGTTGTCAAATATTCTTCATTCCTGGAAATCTTTTACAGCAAATGAAATTAATAAAGTAATAGGCGAAACAGGGGCCTTCTGGCAAAAAGAATCCTATGACCATTTGGTAAGGA
>Ga0265295_1006392_pt1 | contig 14295 bp, 12 predicted proteins | sample Munlansysbiofilm_FD_192503 | JGI IMG/M metagenome (GOLD analysis project Ga0265295, IMG submission 192503) | Leachate microbial communities from a municipal landfill in Southern Ontario, Canada - Methane capture system biofilm | ecosystem: Engineered > Solid waste > Landfill > Unclassified ... | reverse complement strand
GGTTTATCAATAACTGATAAGGGTGTTATAACTGGTACTGCAACAACTTATGGTGATTTTACTTTCACTGTTGAAGTAAGTGCTTATGATTGGGTACAAGGCGGATCATTTACTTATAATCTTACTGTAAACCCTGCATTTGATTTTACTGGTGGATCATTAGATTCATTAAAATTAGATGAAGCATTTACAACTACTGTTTCATCAGAAGTTTATAAAAATAATCCTGATTTTGCAACAACTAGAGAAGGATATAATGAAGTTGAGTACTCTGTAAGAAATGATTCACTTCCTCAAGGTTTAACAATCACTGAAGCTGGAGTTATTTCTGGAACTCCTACTGAAGCTGGTACATTCGAAGTTACCTTAAGAGTATCATACAGATATTGGGGTCAAGGATGGAATGGTCCTCAACAAATGAGTGGTAATAGAGACTTTAATGTTACAATGGTAGTTACTGAAGAAGTTGTTCCTGAAACAATCAATAAAGATTTAGTAAAAATTGATTTTGCAGGCGATGATACAGGATTAGCTGTAACTGGACATCTTGGATTACCAGCAATGGTTGATGATCTTAAAATTTTCTGGTCTTCAAGTGATCAATCAATAATCACTAACTCTGGTGTAGTTACTAGAGGTGCAACAAATCAAAATGTTATGTTGACTGCTACTATTATCAAAGGCGACTTAGTTGCTTATAAGTACTTCAGCATTCAAGTATTAGCTGCTCCTGCTGCAGAAACACCACTTACAGAAGCAGAAATTCAAGCTATGATAGACAATATTGACGTTCTTACTGAAGAAGAAGTGCAAGCTTTAATCGATAATATTGATCTTCTTTCTGAAGAAGATGTACAAGCTTTAATTGATGCTGCATTAATTGACAACCCTCAAGAATCAACAGGATGTGGTTCACAAACTAATGCATCTGGAACAATAATTCTATTCTCATTAATCGGTTTAATAGGCTTATTCTTTATTAGAAAAAGATTCTAGGCTAATCATTTAATGATAAACAAATATTAAGGTATAATAAAGTGAACCATTTTGGTTGTGTAATATTTACACTGCTAAATGGTTCACTCGCCTTAATAAGTTTAATTTAAATTTAATTTTTTTATCAAATTGTCATAAAACATAATACGATATTTGAACAACCTAAAAAGAAAGGAGTTGTGCTCAAGTCGACAATTTGAATCATCAAAAGAGCGCAATTAAAAGATACTATGGAAAGATATTTAAAAGGTGTGGTTACAGTTTTTATGCTGTTAATGTTTACTTTTGTAACAGCTTGTAGCTCCAATAGCTCGACCGAAACCACAACTACTACTGAAGTTAATGAAACTTCTACAACCACTACTACAACTGAAATGACTGAGACTTCTACTACTGTTACTACCGCTAATAACACAACTATAACTACAAGTAGTACTGAAGAAAACACACAAACTACGACAACAAGAGATAATAATAGTAGCACAACAACCACTGAACAAAGTGGAGTAACTACTACTTATGTCTTTGAAGCAGAATATACATATTTAGACGATATGATTGGTACAGGATACTCTGGTGGTACATATGGTACTGGAGTAATTGTAGAGGACACAAAATCTGGTGATGCCAGCAATGGTTATTATGTTTCATACCTTTATTCACTAGGTACTACTTTAAGTTTTGAAATTGAATCTGATAGAGCTGTTGATAATGCTTATCTAGTTTTAAGATTATCAGCTGAATTAATCGATTTCACTTTAACTTCTGATATGTACACAGTTATGGTAAACGGAATGGGATATGACTATGAAGATATGGTATTTGAAAATGTACCAGGTATGCAAAGTTCTACAATTTTACCATTCGCAGATTTCGTTATTGGTAACATCGAATTACAAGAAGGTATTAATACTATCGATTTAGTAACTACAAACTCACAAGCTATGGGTGGTACAATGTATTCTACCGCTCCAATGATTGATTGTTTAAAAATAACAACTGTTGCAGAATTAACTTGGAACGCTTACACTGATAATATTCAATAGTTTGATTGTTAAAAGAAAGATATAAGGAGAATTTTATGAAAAAATTTGGATTATTATGGAAAATTAGACAATTTAAAGTTTGGCTAATTGTTACTTCTTCCTTATTAGTTTTATTTTTAACAATAAATCTAGTTTTGATAAACGTAACTTTCTTAAACAATACTTTAAACATTGTCTTTGGTGGACCTGAAAGAACTTTAGTTGATGGAGATCCAGATGCTGGATATCAATTATTTCAACCAGATTATGAGACAAAAGAAGAAACTGTTGAAGCTGGTAACGCTTTGAATGAAACTATTAATGAAGAAGGTATAATTTTACTAAAAAACGATGGAAATATTCTGCCCCTTGTTGGTAATGATATCTCTGTTTTTGGTAAAAACTCAATAAACTTAGTTTATGGTGGTTCTGGTTCTGGTGGTGGTGATACTTCTACTGCTAAAAACCTTTACGACAGCCTTGAAGATGCTGGTTTTAATGTAAACCCAACATTAAAATCATTCTACGAAAGCTCCGAATCAGGTTCTGGAAGACCTACAAATCCAGCTATTGAAGGTGGAGTACTTACAGGATTTCCAACCGGAGAAACACCATTAAGTTCATACACTAACGAGGTTAAAGATAGTTATGACTCTTATGATGATGCGGCTTTGGTAGTAATCTCTAGAGTTGGTGGAGAAGGATTTGACTTACCAAGAACTATGAAAACCGGTAATTCTATAATTGATGGTGCAGCTAGCATGGATGACCATTATTTAGAACTTGATCAAAATGAACAAGATTTACTTGAAGATGTAAGTAAGAATTTTGATAAAGTAATTCTTATCATTAACAGTAGCGCAACTATGGAAATTGGATTCTTAGATAGCGAATCTGATAATGATGAAACTCAAAATGATTATGATTACGCAAGTAATGTACAAGCTGCTTTATGGATTGGCGGACCAGGTAATACTGGTGTTATGGCTCTAGGAAGAGTACTTAATGGAGAGGTAAATCCTTCAGGTAGAACTATAGATACTTACGCGAGAGATTTCTCAAAAGACCCTACATGGGCGAACTTTTCAAATAATTTCGATCGTTTTGGTAATCAATATACTTATGATGGTAAAAATAAACTATACTTCTTCGTCGATTATGAAGAAGGAATATATGTAGGTTATCGCTATTATGAAACTAGAGGTTTTACCGATGGAGAAGACTGGTATGAAGAAAACGTTGTTTATCCATTTGGTTATGGCTTAAGTTATACTAGTTTTGAATGGGAAGTTATTGATAGCAGTCCTAACGATAATGGAGTTATCCCTGAGAATGAAGAAATTACTATTACAGTAAAAGTTACAAACACTGGTGATGTAGCGGGTAAAGATGTAGTTCAATTATATGTTACTGCTCCTTACACCAATGGTGAAATAGAAAAATCACATGTTGTTTTGGTAGGATTTGAAAAAACTGATTTAATTGAACCAGGAAAAAGTGACACAGTTACACTTACTCTTTCTGCTTATGATATGGCATCTTATGATTTTGCGGATAAAAATGATAATGATTTCAAGGGTTATGAACTTGAAGAAGGAAATTATGAATTAAAAGTTTCAAAGAACGCTCATGAAGCAGTTGAAACTATTAATTATACCGTGCCAGATGGTGGATATTTATTTGATGAAGATCCTGATACTGGAACAAAAGTTGAAAATCGTTTTGATGATGTTAGCGAAGGATTAGATTCAACACTTTCTAGATCTAATTGGGAAGGGACTTGGCCTACTACACCTACTGATGCAGATAGAGTCTTGACAACAGAGATATTAGAAGCTTTAGAATCAAGAAATGCTTTTAACCCAACTGCTTCAGTCATTCCTCAACAAGCAACATCTGAACTTTCAAGTGAAGAAGCTACAGTTAAGATATCAGAACTAATAGATTTAGGTTATGATGACCCACTATGGGATTCTTTACTAAATCAATTAACGTTTGATCAAATGGTATATCTTATTGGACACGCAGCATTTCAAACTATAAACATTGATAATATTGGATTACCTAAAACAATTATGGCAGATGGTCCAGCAGGTTTTGTTAATTTCATGGGAGACCCATCAATTAATAATACTGTATATTATGCTGCTCCGGCTGTAGTAGCTGCTACCTGGAACAAACAATTAGCTAATGATATGGGTATAATGGTTGGTAACGAAGGTATATTCGGTAATCAAGCAGGAGATAAAACTCCTTATACAGGTTGGTATGCACCAGCTATCAATATTCATCGTTCACCATTCTCTGGTAGAAACTTTGAATATTACTCAGAAGATGGATTCTTGTCTGGTGTAATGGCAGCTAATGTAGTAAAAGGTGCTGAAAGCAAAGGTGTAATTACCTACATTAAGCATTTCGCACTTAATGACCAAGAAACAAGAAGAGAAATAAACGGTTTAGTAACTTGGGCTGACGAACAATCTATGAGAGAAATTTACTTAAAAGCATTCGAAATAGCTGTAAAAGATGGTGAAGCTACTGGAATTATGTCTTCATTTAACCGTATTGGAACTGTATGGGCTGGAGGGTCTTATCCTCTTCTTACAGAGATTTTAAGAGATGAGTGGGGATTCAGAGGTTCTGTAATTACTGACTTCAATCTTCAACCATATATGGATACTACACAAATGGTCTTAGCTGGTGGTGATCTTAATTTAAGTCAAAGTAAACCACCTGTATCAGAATTTACTGATCCAACTTATACTCAAGCTTTAAGAACAGCTACTAAGAATATTCTATATTCAGTTGCTAATTCTAACGCAATGAATCAATATAACCTAACATTTAAGTATGGTTTAGCTCCTTGGGTGAAGTTTATGTATGTAGTTGACGCTGTAGCTGTCGTAGGATTAGCTACTTGGGGTGGATTCGTTATTAAGAAATCGTTTAAAAAAATTTAGAAATAACTAAAGAATTGTCATAAAAATGACAGTTCTTTTTTTTAATTCATAATAATCATATTAAGTTGTAAAAATATGATTATGTTTTGATAACTTGTTGACATATAGCGAAATTTTTGGTAAAGTGTTATGTGTGATAGAGTAATTTTTAGGAGGATAAAACATGGATTACAAACTAGTAACAGATTCATGCATAGATTTACCCGCATCGTTGGCTAATGAGCTTGAATTAGTAGTTATGCCTATGAAAGTAACAGTTAAAGGAAAAGAGTATTATAATTATTTAGATAATAGAGAAATCTCACCACGAGAATTTTACGACCTTTTAAGAGAACAAAACACAGCGATTACATCTCAATTAAATCCTTTTGATTTCGAAGAAGTTTTCACTCCTTACTTACAAAAGGGTATGGACATTCTTTATCTTAGTTTCTCCAGCGCATTATCAGGAACTTTTAATTCTTCCGTTATCGCTCAGAAGGAGTTACAAGAAAAATTCCCTGATAGAAAAATATATGTTTTAGATACATTATCCGCATCAATGGGAATGGGTTTGTTAGTAACTTTGGCAGCTAGAAAAAAACTAGAAGGCAAGACTATTGAGGAAGTTAAATTATACGTTGAAGAAACTAGATTAAATATTTCTCATTTATTTACTGTCAGTGATTTAGGTCACTTGAGAAGAGGAGGAAGACTGTCCGCTAGCTCTTTAATTCTAGGAAATTTACTAAATATAAAACCATTGCTACATGTAAATACTTCTGGAGAACTAAAAGTGTATGGAAAAGCAAGAGGTAGATTTAAATCTTTAAATAATTTAATTAGTCGAATGAGTGAAACATTCGATAAAGAAAATAATTCTATAATCTATATTTCTCATGGCGATTGTATTGATGATGCTATCTACGTTAAGAATACAATAAAAGAAAAGCTAAATTTAACTGATGTAGATTTTTTAATTAACTCTATTGGACCAGTTATTGGAGCTCATTCAGGAGTAAATACTTTAGCCATCTTTTACGTGGGAAGCGAAAGAACAAAATAAGCAGAGTAATTCTGCTTTTTTTATTTTTTAATTTTATATAAAGTGATATAATTACTAGTGAAAGCAAGATGATTTGGAGAGGAAATTTATGTATAAAATAATTGAAAAAATAGCATTAAATGATGATGTAGATTTGTTTGTCATAGAGGCTCCATTAGTAGCTAAAAATACACTGGCGGGCAATTTTGTTATTGTACGAGTCGATAAAGACGGAGAGAGAATACCACTAACTATCGTAGAAAATACTGATACGTCTATTACTGTAATTTCTCAAAAAGTTGGGTTTTCCACAAAAATGCTTAGCAAGAAAAATATCGGAGAATATATTGAAGATGTAGTTGGTCCATTAGGAGTCCCTGCAGAAATTAAAAATGTTAAAAAAGTGATTGCAGTAGCTGGAGGTGTAGGAGCTGCGCCAATATATCCTCAAATAAAAGCTTATTATAAAAAAGGCACAGAAGTTGACTTGATAATTGGCGCTTCCAATAAACAACATTTGATATTATTAGATAAATTTCAAGAAGTATGCAAGAATATTTACATCACAACTGATGATGGTTCTATTGGAGAAAAGGGATTTGTTACAAAAGTTCTTCAAAAAAAACTTGAAGAAAATACTTATGATCTATCTATTGCGATAGGACCGGTTATTATGATGAAAAATGTAGTAGAAATAAACAAAAAGTTTAATCTGAAAACTTTTGTTTCTTTAAATCCAATTATGATTGATGGAACAGGAATGTGCGGAAACTGTCGAGTAACAATCCATAATAAAACATATTTCGCCTGTGTAGATGGTCCGGATTTTGATAGCGATGGAATCGACTTCAACGAGCTAATTCAAAGACAAAAATATTATCATGAAGAAGAACACGAATGCAATCTTAGGCTAGGTGAAAAAGATGATTAATCGCGTTAGAATGCCAGAGTTAGATCCTAACATAAGAAATAAATCTTTTGATGAAGTTGCTTTAGGATTTTCAATTGAACAAGTTAAAATTGAAGCTTCAAGATGTTTAAACTGTGTTAATCCACGTTGCGTAAAAGCATGTCCTGTAAATATAGATATCCCTAAATTCATCCAACAAATTCTTTCTGATAATTTTAAAGATGCTTATTGCACAATCTACCAAGACAATATTTTACCCTCAGTGTGTGGTAGAGTATGTCCACAAGAAAAGCAATGTGAAGGCGCATGTGTTTTAGGAATTAAAACTGAAAGTGTAGCTATTGGTAGTTTAGAGAGATTTATCGGAGATTATTGTCTAGAAAATTGCTTTTATAAAGATGAGAAAATCGAAAATAACAATAAAGCGGTCGCTATAGTTGGTAGTGGACCAGCTGGCTTAGCCTGTGCAGCACAAATAAGAAGATATGGTTATCAAACCGATGTTTATGAAGCGTTACATGAATTTGGCGGTGTACTAAAGTACGGTATTCCAGAATTTAGATTACCTAAAAATATTGTTGATTCTGAAATAGATAGACTGAAGAAACTAGGAGTAAATTTTTATAAAAATGTCATTATAGGTAAGACTCTAACATTAGACCAGTTGATTAAAGAATATAAATATGACTCGGTTTTTATTGGAAGTGGAGCTGGGTTACCTAGTTCTCTCGGAATAAAGGGTGAAAATTTAAATGGTGTTTACTATGCCAATGAATTTCTAACAAGAGTCAACCTTATGAAAGCAAACAGCTTTCCATCATATGCAACTCCAGTTAAAATCAAAGATATTGTTGCAGTAGTTGGAGGCGGAAATGTAGCTATGGATGCAGCGAGAACTGCTAAAAGATTAGGCGCTAAGAAAGTCTATATTATCTATCGTCGTGATATCAACTCATTACCAGCGAGGTTAGAAGAAATCCATCATGCTATCGAGGAAGGAATTGAGTTTAAACTACTTTTAAACCCAGTTGAGATTATTGGTCATAACTATGAAATCAATAAAATAAAATGCCAAGTAATGGAACTAGGCGAAAAAGATCAAACAGGTAGACAAAAACCTATACCCACAAACTCATTTGTTGATATTGATGTAGATAACTTAATTATCGCAATAGGACAAAGCCCTAATCCAATTATTAAGAAATCAACTCCCGAATTACTATGTGATAATTGGGGTAGAATCATAGTAAATGATTATCAAACTTCAATTCCAGGTGTTTTCGCTGGTGGAGATATTGTTACCGGAGCTGCTACCGTAATTTTGGCAATGGGTGCTGGAAAAAGTGCCGCTATACATATTAATAAATTCTTAAGAAATGCTTAGTCTAAAGCATTTCTTTTTTATAAATATTTAATATGACAAAAATGTCGTTTTATCTTGACAAGCTTTTTAAAAGTTGTATAATATAATCATGACACTAATGTCACAACAAAAGGAGAATGATGTAAATGCCATACAAAACATTTTTTAAACTTACAAAAGAAAAAAAGGAAAGAATTATTAACGCTGCTGTAAATGAGTTTTCGAAAGTTCCTTATGAGCAGTCAATGATCTCAGAAATAATCAAGGAAGCTAAAATACCTAGAGGTAGTTTTTATCAATATTTTAAAGATAAAAAAGACTTATATTTACATGTTATCGATATTATAAAAGAAGAAAAATTTAAATATTTAAGTGAAACACTTAAAAATCCTGAGAACTTAAACTTTATCGATATGATTAGAACTCTATATAAAGATGGCGTTGAATTCGCTGTTAAAAATCCAAAATATGTTCAAATACTAGATGTTCTTTTAAAAAACAAAAATGAGTTCTATGATAGCCTTATAAAAACTAGTATCAAAAACGCTGAAGAAATATATTCTTCTTTAATTGAAAAAGACAAGGAAAATGGCTTAATTAAAAAAGATATCGATACTTCTACTCTTGCAAAACTCACAGTTGAACTTACATCTAATATTAGTATAGAAGAGCTTAATTTAGAAGATAAAGAAGAATCATATAATAGAATGCTTGATAGATGCGATAAGATATTCAAAATAATTGAATTTGGAGTTAGTAGGAGCTAAATATGTTTAAAGTAGAGAATTTAGAATTTAAATATACAAAAAATCAATCTAATGTTCTTAATGGCTTAAATTTCGAGATAAAAGAAGGTGAAATTTTCGGTTTTTTAGGCCCAAGTGGTGCTGGTAAAAGTACAACACAAAAAATCATAATTAAAATTCTTGAAGACTATAAAGGAAAAATACTTTATAAAGATAAAGATTTAAAATCTTACGGAAATGAATTCTACGAAGATATCGGTGTTAGTTTTGAAATGCCTGTACATTTCTCAAAGATGACAGCTATGGAGAATATTAACTTCTTCCTAAAACTGTATAAGAATAATGAGGATATTGAATTACTAATGAAAAGACTTGGACTTTGGGAGGATCGCAATAAACTTGTTGGAGAGTTTTCTAAGGGGATGAAGATTAGACTAAATCTTGTGAGAGCTTTATTAAACAAACCTAAAATGCTATTTTTGGATGAACCAACAAATGGTTTGGATCCCGCGAATGCAATGGTAATGAAAGACATAATTAGAGAGTTTAAGAACAATGGTGGTACAGTTTTCATAACATCGCATATCATGTCTGATATCGACCAGTTATGTGACAGAGTTGCTTTTATAGTTAATGGAGAAATTAAAGAAATTGATTCTCCTAGAAATCTTAAAATTCGTTATGGAAAAAGAACAGTAAAGGTAGAATATAAAGAAGATAATCAAATAAAAAGCAAAGAGTATCCTTTAACGGAAATCTCCGAAAATAGAGATTTTATAGATATTATTAAGAGCAAAGATATTGAAACTATACATAGTGGGGAAACAACTTTGGAAGATATTTTTGTAAAAGTAACTGGAGTAAATTTAGACAATGAAAGTTAGTAGACTAAAACAGTTAATTTTAGGAGAATTACTAAGACTGCACAAATACAATGTTATCTTTATTTCGGTGTTTATCGCTTTAGTTTGGGGTATAATTCTTTACTTTGTAAATTCAAATATTTTTGATGTATTATTACCATTATTAATATTGGTTGATTCAACTATGATGAGTTTTATGTATATTGGTAGTGTAATGTTCTTTGAAAAAAAGGAATCAACTCTATCTTCAATATTAGTAACACCAGTTAAAAACGAAGAAATAGTACTTTCAAAAATATTCGCTAACACTTTACACAATCTTTTATCCACTAGTTTAGTAATTATTGCGTTTGTATTTATAAAACAAGTTGAATTACGGTATATATTAATATTTTTCTCAATAATAGTTATTACATCATTATTTACAGGACTTGGACTACTTTTTTCATATTATCAAAAGGATTTCACAACTATGTTAATGAACATAATGATACTTGCTTTCTTGCTTTTAATTCCTTCAGCGCTATTTGCTTTTGGGATTATTAGCGGAAAATTTTGGGAATACATTCTATTAATTAATCCTATTCAAGCTGCTCAAGAGCTAATTAATGGTGGTTTTAAAGAATATGAAATAACTTGGAAGTATTACTTTAGTCTTGCTTACTTGTTAGTTGGATTAATCACAACATACAAGTATTTAATTATCCCTAAGTTTCAAAAATATGCTGTATCAATAAGTGGGGTATAAAAAATGATTAAAACCGTAATAAAATCCGAACTTAAAAATATGTCAAGAGATCGACTATATATTTTCTTCTTCTTCTATCCTTTTATCATTGGGTTAATCGGATACTTTTTAATACCATATTTAAGAAATCAGGTGGGCCCAGAAAATATAGTCCCTGAAATAGTTGCGATGCTTTTAATATTGATGACAGGTTATATCTTTGGAGCATTGACTGCGTTCACGCTTCTAGACGATAGAGATGATTCAGTTTTAATGAGTTTAAAAATAACACCAATTTCAGTTAAAGCTTACGTCGCTATGAAATTAGTAATTAGTTTCATTTTCGGTTTTATTGCAACGTTAGCGATTATTTTAAGCACAGGTTTTTTGCCAAACTCTACTTTTTTAACTATAATGTTAATATCTATAGTTGGCGCTTTACAGGCTCCAGGAGTAGCTTTAATAATAAATGCTTTTGCAAAGAATAAGGTTGAGGGTTTTGTCATGATGAAAATGTCAGCTTTGATTCTTGCAATACCAGTTATCGCGTTTTTTGTACAATCATGGCAAGAAGCATTTCTTGTTTTCGCTCCTGGTTTTTGGTCTGCGAGAATGATTCAGATGGAATTAATTTCGTCGATTGAAGTTAACTTCACATTAATAGTTTATTTTATACTAGGAGTTATATATAATATTTTATTCGTTAGTCTCTTTATGTGGATTTATTCTAAAAAAAATAATATATAGGAGGTAAATTTTTATGGATATTTTAGCGATTATTTTAGTGATTTACGGAGCATTATGTATTCTAATTTCAATAGTTAGGCCGCCTTTCATTATGAATAGCAAGAAAATTCAATTATTCGAAAAATATTTAGGTAAGTTAGGAACAACTTTGCTTATTCTAGGAATAGGGATTGCTTGTCTAGTTATTGGAATTATTATATATCCTTAAAAGAGAATACCTAAACTTTATTTACTTTTGCAATGAATATAAGAAAACTCAGGAAAATCCTGAGTTTTTTTACCTATTTATTTCATAAATTATATAAACTTGATTATCTTCATTAAGTTCGCCGATAGATTCATTTCTTATAAAAACATCTTTTCCTTGACTTCTTATCATAACGAAACGTCGGTAGTAAATGTATTTTTCAACCTTAAAGGAATTCATTGGATCAAACCCAATAACTTGATCGCATTCATACACTTTTGGATTGCTACTAAAGATCATAGAGATTCTTGAAAGTATGCCTTGATAATAATTCTCTAAAAATTGTAAATCATTGTAGGAATGTTCATAGTAAAATTCCAAATGTTCTGTTTCATCAAAATACAAATGATAAATGTTTTTGTCTTCCTCTCCGATGAGGTGATAAATTGGTTTTTTAAATCGTTCAGCTGTCATAATAATTAACGCACCAATACTGTAGGAAACTGATCTTATAGGAAGAAAATTTTTGATATTTTTTATCTCTTCTTTTAGTTTGTCGTATGCTTTCTCATATTCCTCAATATCTAGAGTTTGTAAAGCTTTAAGCTCTATATACTTAGCCATTCCTTCAATAGTTTCAATTCCTTCTTCAAAATTAATCTCTATTTCATAGTCCCTTCTTCTTTTTTCTCTTAAACTTACAAATTTTCTTAATGCACTCAAATCATCGTTATCATAAGCCATCAATAGAAATTTAGTTTCATCAAATTTCATGGATATATTATATTTTTCATAATGATAAAAAAGACCTTGGAATTCATTAGGAAATCTTTTTTCACTAAAAGACATTTGAAAAGCATGAAACATTTCATGAACTATCTTACTCGCTAAAACATTATAATGTATATAAATGGAATCTATTCTCCATATAGCAATTATCTTTCCTTCAAATTCAATCGAAGTATTTCCGACAAATCGACTATCGTAAGGTATAATCCTATCTTTTAAAACCACGTATTTTTCATTATATAGGGCAAAATCATAAACAGAAAAGCCTTTATATAGATTATCAAAATCTATTTTCGTTATTCGAATTTCTATTTCTTTATATATTTCAAGTAATTGTTTTTTTGTGTTCTTCACTTTAAGAGTCTCCTTTATACATTCTTATGAATTATGATATAATATGTCTAACAAAAATTATTGATCCACGGAGGATTTAGATGACTGATTATTTAGCTTGTTCTTTATGCGGAAATCCCACTACTTTTTTTGAAAAAACAAGGAAGCGAGAATATCTAAGATGTGAATATTGCAATTCTATTCAAATGAATTCTAAATATTATCTAACTTTAGACCAGGAAGAAAATAGATACAAACTGCATAATAATGACATATTTGATATTAGATATCAAAATTTTGTTAAGCCCATTGTAGATGCAGTTATTCAAAATAATTTAACATCGGAGCTTGGTCTTGACTTTGGGGCTGGAACTGGTCCAGTCATAACTAATATTCTTAACACAAAAGGATATAATATAGAAGTCTATGATCCGTTTTTTCATAAGAACGAGTATTTATTGAATAAAAAATATGATTTTATAATTATTTGTGAAGTAATTGAACATTTCCATAATCCAAAAAAAGAATTTCAGCTATTAAAAAAATTATTGAAAACTAACGGTAAACTTTACATCATGACTGATATTTTTAAGCCAGATATCGATTTTAAGAAGTGGCATTATAAAAATGATGAAACGCATGTTTTCTTCTATTCAAAAGAAACTTTTGAATATATAAGAAAAACATTCTTGTTTAGTAAAGTTGTTTTAAAAGATCGTCTAATTATTTTTGAAAACTAAAACTACTTTTCTGTAGTTTTAATTTTTTTTAAACAGTCGATAATAATATTCAATCCAACTTGTAATTGTTCTCTAGAGCAGGCTAAGTTAAAACGAATAAAACTACCGTTACTTTCAAACTTTTTTCCATCTGATACAATTACCCTAGATTTCATTAAAAGTTCGTATAAGATGGTACTATCAATATTATCAAACTCGATTTTTATCCAGACAAGATATGTTCCTTCTAATTTAAATACTTTTAACTTAAAATCTTCAAGTTTACTCTTAAGTAAAAGATAATTACCATACACATGCTCTCTTTGAGCTAAAAGCCATTTTCTTCCTTGTTTATAAGCGGCTTCCATAGCTACTAGAGCCATTAAATTTGGGGTTGATAGATGTAATCTTTCATATTCGAAAGTAATTTTCTTTAATAGATATTCTTTTGGGGTTAGTAAATTAGCTAGTTGTAATCCAGCGAGATTAAAAGTTTTGGATGGTGCATTCAAAATTATAATATTTTGATATTCGGAAAAAAAGTTAGCAAGAGAAACAAACTCATATCCGGGCATTATTATATCCGCGTGTATTTCATCAGATATTATAAGAACATCATATTTTTTTGCTAAATTGATTAATTTCTCTAGTTCTTCATATCTCCATACTCTCCCTACTGGATTATGCGGATTACATATGATAAGTGTTTTAATTCTATTTTTAAACTTATCTTCTAAATCTAGATAATTCATTTCATAAGTATCTTCTAGTTCTATTAGTTCATTAGTAATACATAATAAACCATTAGCCTCAATAACATGCCTAAATGCTGGATAAACTGGCGTTTGAATAATTACTGAGTCTTTCTTTTCAAGGAATAAATCTAAAATAACACTAATTCCGTTC
>Ga0265295_1006391_pt1 | contig 14295 bp, 13 predicted proteins | sample Munlansysbiofilm_FD_192503 | JGI IMG/M metagenome (GOLD analysis project Ga0265295, IMG submission 192503) | Leachate microbial communities from a municipal landfill in Southern Ontario, Canada - Methane capture system biofilm | ecosystem: Engineered > Solid waste > Landfill > Unclassified ... | reverse complement strand
CCATCATGGTACATTAACACACCTGAATATCTAGCAATGCTTGATGATTTAGGTATCGATAATGACACATACGGTTATGATCCAGTTAAGGCTAAAGCATTATTTGATGAAGCTTATGCAGCATGGATTGCACTTGGTAACACAGGTAAGATCACACTTAACTATCTAACTTCAGATGGTGCAGAAACAGAAAGATTAGACAACTACATCATTAGCCACTTCACAGAATTATTTGGGTCAGATAAGATTGCGTTTGTTAAGAATTCTTATACTTCAGAAGTATCAAGCGATAAGCAAGATGCACACGAATTTGATATCACATTAACAGGTGTTGGTACTGGTTCAGTTACTAACTTAAGCGTTATGTTACCAATCATCGGATTATTCTTCCAAGAAACTTATGGTGATCAATTCGGGTTCAATACAATTGAAGATTTAGCAATTCCTGCTTCTGAATTTGATATCACTGAAGAAAACAAGATTGACTTAAGAGCAACATGGAACTACTTAAAGACCGTAACAGATCGTTTCGACGAAACAACTGATGCAGGTACGCTATGGGCACTATGGTTAATCCTAGAAGCGAACGAAGGTTACTTTGTTGGTAACTTAAGCGTTCTATTCGACTTCGGTCTTGAATGTACATTCATTTGGGCTGGTCTAGAACCACAATATGATGGTGACGTTGAAGATAGAAACACAGTAACACGTGCATTCGACAGAATCATTTTAGAATACGCACCACTAGTTCCAACTGCTGGTAGAGCAAGTGCAATCGTTTATGCAGACAATGTTGTAAACGTATGGCCAGCTTACCATAACATCATGGAATGGGGCGCATCAAGATACTGGTATTTAAACACTGATGCTGATTTTCAATAATCAAACATCATTCATGCTTTAATACTAAATAGATTTATGTTAGAGGCAGCCAAACACTGCCTCTTCATTTTTCTATCTATTCGTATATTCCTAAAGTTAATGAATGCTTTTACTACGTCAACTTAATCATAAATTACATAGTAAAAGCATCCAATATAATGAGAATATTATGAAATATCGTGCTTTTTTAGATTCAAAATTGGTATGAAATATGGTATATTTTTTATATCTATATAAAAACGATTTATTATTGAAAGGAAACGAGTTTATGCTAAGATACTTTTTAAAAAGATTAGGATTAATGCTGGTCACATTCGTACTGGTGGTTTTTTTATTTTTCCTATTCGTTCACTTACTACCAGACTTTCATAAGCCGCCAATTAATGGCGATGATGCAAACTACTGGATCCAATATTACAGAGAAGGTCGCGATAAGCCAATCCCGATCCAATTCTTTATTTGGGTTAGAAACATCATTCAAACAGGTAGCTTTGGTTATTCACAAACACAACGCATGGACGTTAGCCACATTATGTTCAGCAAAATCCCAACCACGATTATGTTCCAATTGGTACCATATTTAATCACTGTACCACTAGGTATCTTTTTGGGTGTTGTTGCAGCATTACACAAGAACAAGCTTGCAGATAACCTGATTTCTATTGGCGTCATGGTATTGATTTCTGTACCTACATTCGTAGTTGCTGTACTTGCACAGCTTTACTTTGCATGGCGATTACACTGGGTGCCTACACCCCCATTTGTTGCAACGCCAAGTGAGTTTGCAAACGACTTTTGGGGTAGTTTAGCTACCTATATCCTACCAAGTATCGTTATGATTCTAGGTGGTATTGCAGGTTGGGCAAGAAGCATTAGAGCTGAGTTAACCGAACAGTTAACACAAGATTATATGTTACTTGCGAGATCTAAAGGGTTAAGTCAAAGACAAGCCACATTTAGACATGGTTTAAAAAATGCACTTGTACCATTCGCACCAGCTATTTTCCTTGGGTTCTTGGGCTTATTATCGGGCTCAATTATTCTGGAACGTATCTTTAGAGTCGACGGTGTCGGTAAAGTTTATCTTTATGCCTTTAACAACAAGGATTATCCATTGTTATTATTAAATATGATTTTCTATGAATTCATTGGCCTTCTGGCAAGCATCTTTGCAGACTTAAGTTATACGTTAATGGATCCTAGAATGAGAATAGGAAGCGGGAAGTCATCATGAGCCTAAACAACATAGACAAAAGTAAATTAGTTCTAGTTAACGAAGACGATGTTGTGATTAGTGATGTCGCCTTAGAAACGAAAGAGATTGGGTACTACCAAGATGCATGGAATCGTTTTAAAAAGAATCCAGTATCATTGGTTGCATTCGTGATTATATGTATTCTGTTTTTCTTTGTATTAGTTGGACCATATATGAAGGTATATACGAAGCCAGCCAATCCTGCAGACAGTTCAAAAATTGGTTATTTGCCACCAAAAGTACCTTTCCTAGAAAAATTAGGTTTTATGGATGGATCAAAGACCATTAAAAAGGGTAAGAACTTCTTACTGACGTTATATAATTCACCATTTGGTGAAGGCATCATCCTAAGCGGTATGCCAGAAGAATTGATCGATAATGATCCTTCAAATGACTATCTTTATGATGAAGTATATGAACTTGAAGTTAAAGTAGACATGTATAAGTATGTTAACTACATCACCAGTTATCTAGACGAAAGTAATACGGATACGAGTGTTAAGAAAATTTTCTCTAAAGAACAATTTGAAGCTGCTTTGGCAGATAACTTAATCATCGATATCATCAGTGTGTCTCCAGATGGAAACACATACACAGTTCGTGTAGACTTCTTTAAATATGCTCTAAATCAGACACCAGAAGATACCTATTTTTGGTTTGGTACAGATAGAGACGGCAGAGACCTATTTACATTGTTATGGGACGGCGCAAGAATCTCTTTAATCATGGCCATTAGCGTTGTCATCATTAATGCGATTGTTGGTTTAACCATTGGTGCGATTGCCGGTTATTATGGTGGGACATTTGACTTACTATTTGACCGATTCGTCGAAATACTAGGTGGGATTCCATTTATGGCTGTATTAACGCTATTAATCATTCGTTTTGGCTCAGCCATGGGTGTCATCATCTTTGCATTTACGATTACCGGTTGGATGGGTTCCTATAGTATGGCCAGAATGCAATTTTATCGCTTTAAGAATAGAGAATACATTCTTGCGGCAAGAACCCTTGCAGCATCGGACTCTAGAATCATGTTTAAACATATCTTCCCAAATGCACTTGGGTACATGGTAACCAGCTTTGCACTTGCCATTCCTAGCTTCGTATTTACAGAGGCAAGTTATGCTTATTTAGGTATCATTAACTACTCAAATGCAATTAGCGTGGGTATGTTATTAGAACAAGGACAACAAGTCATGGGTACAGACCCACACATGTTGATTTTCCCATCGTTTTACATTGCAATCTTAATGATTACATTTAACTTATTTGGTAACGGCTTACGCGATGCCTTTAACCCAAGTTTGAGAGGTACTGAATAATGGACAAACAAACATTATTATCCGTTAGTGATTTAAAAATTTCATTTAAAACACAATATGGTATCTTACAAGCAATTAGAGGCGTGTCATTCGAACTCAAAAAGGGCGAAACGTTAGCAATCGTTGGTGAATCAGGTAGTGGTAAGAGCGTCACATCAAAAGCAATTATGGGCTTATTAGCAGGTAATTCAATTGTTGAAGATGGTCAAATCATGTATCAAAATAGAGACTTACTTCAAATTCCAGAGGAATTGTTCCATGAAATCAGAGGTTCCAAAATCTCTATGATTTTCCAAGATCCAATGAGCAGCTTAAACCCAATTGTCAAAATTGGTAAGCAAATCACTGAAACACTCATCTTTAAAATGAATATGCCTAGAAAGATTGCACAAGAACGTGCCATCGAACTCATGCGCGAAGTTGGTATTCCAGAACCTGAGAAAAGATATCACCAATATCCTTTCCAATTTTCAGGTGGGATGAGACAAAGAATCGTCATTGCGATTGCATTAGCGAATAATGCAGAAATCTTAATTTGTGATGAACCAACGACTGCACTGGATGTGACCATTCAGGCACAAATCCTAGACTTGATCAATAAATTGAAAAAAGAAAAGAATCTATCGATTATTTTCATCACGCATGATTTAGGTGTTGTGGCAAATGTTGCGGATAGAATTGGTGTGATGTATGCAGGAAAGATTGTTGAAATCGGTACTGCAGACGATATTTTCTATGACCCAAGACATCCATATACATGGGCTTTATTATCTAGTATGCCTAGCTTAGCAACCAGTGAAAAACTAGATGCTATCGGTGGTACCCCACCTAATATGATTTATCCACCTAAAGGAGATGCGTTTGCACCTCGTAATAAATATGCGTTAAAACTCGATTTAGAACTTGAGCCACCGATGTTTGAAGTATCGGAAACTCACTCTGCTGCCACCTGGTTATTACATCCAGATGCGCCGAAAGTGACGCTACCAGATGCTGTCCTTCAAGTTCAAAAGAACAGAGGTAAAAACAAATGAGTAATGTTGTAGATTACACAAAGAAAATATTAGAAGTAAAAAACCTTAAACAACACTTCAAAGTGGGTTTTGGTAAAAATAAACTAACAGTCAGAGCAGTCGATGATATTAGTTTTAACGTATATAAAAAAGAAGTATTCGGATTAGTTGGTGAATCAGGTTGTGGTAAAACAACAACCGGAAGAACCATTATGAGATTATATAAACCTACAAATGGTGAAGTGATTCTAGAAGGCGATACGATTGGTTCAGGCAGTGGTGATTTGGTTCACGCTTTGAAAACAAATAAGAAAGCACACCAATTAGCATTATTAAAGTTGAATCAATATAAGTATGAAAAGTACTCAATTCATGAATCATATAATCAAAAAATCAGTGATGTCAAACAAGAAATCGATGCTTTACATCAAGCGTATAAGGCAGAAAAAGATGTCATTGAAGTCACACTCATTGATTACAAAAAAGCAGTTTACGATGAAAACAAAGCACATGAAGTCAAATTAGAACGCTTATTATTTCAATATCAAATTGAAAGAGACTCGCTACTAAAAAGAACTGAGAATCAAGCGACAATAGAATATGAAATGCTTCTAAAAGGCTTAGATAAAACCCTTAAAAAGAAATTGCAAGGCATTAAAGAGAGTGCAGCGTTATCAAAAGAAGCGAAGGCGAAACATAAACAGGATATCATTGAAGGTTTCAATGCTAAAAAGATTGCAATCGAAACTGAAATGAGACCGAAAATGGAAGATGCTAGCCATCATATTTTGTCAAAAGCAGATTACAAGAAGTTGCACAAAGACATTAAGGCAACTTACTTGAGTGAAAAAGCGGTTTTACAGAAAGCTCACCAAAGTGTCATAAGTCAAATCGTAAAACCTGACTATGTTACGCTTAAGAAACGCGTTTCTGAACTGAAAGCAAAAAACACTGAGCAAATTAACAATCTTAAGCTTCAAATATCGAAGCTAAATCAAGAAAAAAAAGCAGCTTTAAAACAAGTTAATGCACCACGTGAAGTTGATCAACAATTGAAAGCAGAGTTGGTTACAGCTTATCAAGCTGAACGTAGGGAACTAATCAACCAAATCAATGTGTCAAAACAAACTCAAAAATCACGTGCAGCAGAAACTAATGCCAAGAAAATGCAAATGATTTTCCAAGACCCAATCTCTAGCTTAAATCCACGTATGACGGTGCTAGAAGTGGTGTCAGAAGGGTTAGTGATTGCTGGTGAAAGAGACAAAAAAGTCATTCACGAAAAGGTCGTTGAAACGCTTAAACTGGTTGGACTTGCGCCAGAATACATTTCAAGATATCCACATGAATTCTCAGGTGGACAAAGACAAAGAATTGGTATTGCTAGAGCGTTGATTATGAATCCAAGTATCATCATCGCGGATGAACCAATCAGTGCACTTGACGTATCTATTAAGGCCCAAGTCATCAACTTATTATCTGATTTAAAAGATCAATTAGACTTAACCATCATGTTTATCGCGCATGACTTATCGGTGGTTAAATTCTTCTGCGACAGAATTGCCGTCATGTATTTTGGTAAAATCGTTGAACTCGCAACATCTGAAGAGTTATTTAAAAATCCATTACATGAGTATACTAGATCACTTTTATCTGCTATTCCACAACCTGACCCAGACTATGAGAAAAAAAGAGAACGTATTTCATACTCTCCAAAAATCCATGATTATCGCACAGATAAACCATCATTTGTCGAAATTACTGAAGGGCACTTTGTGTATGCCAATGAAAAAGAAGTCATAGAAATGAAAAAGAAATTAGGTATCATATCATGATGACAACTAAAAAAACAATCACATTAGTCATGATGTTTCTATTTTCAATTGCACTGTTCGGGTGTCAAGATAAAAGAACATCGAACGACGCCTTAACCGTAATATTTTATACGGCTGCAGGCACAACTGCAGTAACACCAACTACCATTCCATCGATAACAGATTTTCCAAAAGGCAATTTAATTGATAGACCAGAAGACCCAACTGCAGCAGGCTTACAGTTTGAAGGTTGGTACAAAGATAAATTGACAACTACACCTTGGGTATTTGAGACCGATGTGGTGAATTCATCTACTGTGCTATATGCAAAATGGTCTTACATAGATTTGAATATTACCTATTTTTTTGATGAAGCAGGCGGTAATTTTATCGATGACCCAGTCACTGTATTTACCATAAAAGACGCATTCATCTTACCTAAAGCAGACCGATTAGGCAGCTTGTTTATCGGTTGGATATTAAAACCAGTTGATGAATATCAAGTTGGTGATCCAATCATCAAATCGACTCAAAACTTTAGTACAGATGTAACGTTATACGCTCTATTCGAGAATAAGGAATATACAGTTAGATTTAGATCACTATTAGATGGGGTTGCAAACCCAACGATTTACACCGTTGAGTTCGCTTCTGATATCTTATTCCCTGTTTTACAAGATACAGCAACAAAACGTTTTGTCGGCTGGTTCTCATTAGATGGGACACTAACCAATGATTGGGGATTCCAATACATAAATGGTGAGGTATTCCTAGGTAAAGCAGACAGCTTCAACGAAGAAACACAAGAATGGAACTTTATACCACAAGGCATCACAGTCTATGCAAAATGGGAAGATAAATAATCAGACGCTTTACAGTCGAAAGAAACTCATCCATTTAGGTATTTTGTGGGCTACTTTGATTGGTGTTGTGGCATTAAATATGCTTTTATACGTATTTGATATCACGGCCTGGTTACGATACACAGTCATGTTTATATCTTTAATCGGTATGGTCATTGTCTTAATAGTAGAAAAAACACGAATCGCGTATTTCGATATGGAACATCGATATCATTTGTTGTTAAGTAAGCAAGTAGGCGTCACTAAGACCAACTGTCAGTTTGATTCAAATTGGCTAAGAAAACTAACCGAGCTTGGGTTCACTTTAGCATCAAGTAATCCTCAGTTTTCAGTTTACTACAGACTAACTAAACGCTTATCTAAACGCACACTGATGAAATCCGGCTTACTAGAATTTGTCACAATTATTCATCAAAATGAATTTGATTTCTATCATGAAAAATTGGACAAGGTTTATCAAAAAGTGTGGGAACAAAACCAAAAGACTACCAAATTGAATAAGCAAATTAGCATTCAATTTAAGAAATACGATCAATTATCAACTGAAGTCATAAAAGATTTGACAAAAATCATTGCCTATAAAGAAGGCGACAACTATTTGATCAATATCAACTGCGGATTTGAACCTAATGGCAGAAAGCTTTATTACTTACATGCAGAACATTATGCGCCAAATCAATACTATCAATACACAGTTGATCTCATTCAACAAATAACGACATAATAAAACGCCTGATGTTTATAGCATCAGGCGTTTCTTATTTTTAAATTTTTGATTATAATATCATGTGTAAAATGATGGCAACTACTGTATTTAGTAATGCGCTATAAAATGTCACACGCATGTATATTTTTGGAATCGGATTATCCAATCTATCTTGAGTGTAGGCATAATAGTCTTGTTCAGGTCTCTTCCCTGCAAACATCAAGAAAAATGTCTTAATGCCATAAACAAACGGTGCTAAGATGTTCATATTCGTCATCAAAATCATCCACCCTACCATGAAAAACATGAAAGCTGAAAAATAAAAGGCATTTGTATAGGCCATCAGTGTGGTTAAATCTTGCCAGAATATGGCGAACCAGACAAAGAATATGGAAGACAAGATGGGGATAACAATCGATAATGCAAGAACACGTGTTTGTTCCTTTTTAGCTGCTTTTTTTAATTCAGTCTCTTTTTGACTCATATAATCAGTCCTTTACCGTACATATTATTTTAACCAAACTATGACGTTATGTCAAATAGAAAAAAAACCACAATGATTTGTGGTTTTTTGAATAAAAATAGGGAGTCACCGTTTTTCAGATGTTTTGCCTTTGAGGATGGCATTTCAAAAACAAAACATCATGATGCGTGGTGCTACGCTTAGGTATTTTTTTGGGAGAAAAAATACGTAAATGGTCAGAAAGATTATCATAAAAGGATATATACCTCACTGACACTTTCATTATATACAAAGTAATATACCCTTTAAAATGAAAATGCTTTTATTTTCAACTGAAAACGATTACCACATTTTTACACATAATTTGGCAAGTTATCTAAATTATAAATATTATTATAAATAGGTCATATTATTAGATATAATAGAGATAATACGTTATAATACATATGGAAATAAGGAGGACTAATTATGTCAACATTATCAATTAGCAATTTAAAAGTATCTATCGAAGATAAAGAAATCCTAAAAGGTGTTAACTTAGTCGTTAAGAGTGGCGAAGTTCACGCAATTATGGGTCCAAATGGTACAGGTAAATCCACCCTAGCAAGTGCGCTTATGGGTCATCCTAAATATGAAGTAACAGAAGGTGAAGTGTCACTAGATGGTGAAGACTTACTGGCTTTAGAAGTAGACGAACGAGCAAGAGCAGGCTTATTCTTAGCGATGCAATACCCTGCTGAAGTACCTGGCGTTACAAATAGCGATTTTATGCGTTCTGCATTAAAAGCTAAAAATGAAGGCACACAAGTACCTTTATTTGAATTCATTGGCAAGTATGAAAAAGCAGCCAAAGAATTAAAAATGAGAGAAGATTTACCACACAGATACCTAAATGAAGGCTTCTCAGGTGGTGAAAAGAAACGTAATGAAATATTACAACTTAAGATGTTAAAGCCTAAGTTTGCCGTGTTAGATGAAATTGACTCAGGTCTTGACATTGATGCGCTAAAAGTCGTTGGTGAAAACGTCAATGATATGGTTAACAAGGATTTTGGCTGTATCTTAATCACGCACTATCAAAGAATCTTAGACCACATTAAACCAACCTTTGTTCACATCATGATTGATGGTAAAATTGTATTAACTGGTGGTCAAGAATTAATCGAGAAAATCGATCAAAATGGTTATGAATGGGTTAGGGAAGAATTGGGTATTGATTTCGTAGAAACGGAACAAGCATAATGAATTCACTTGTAATTAAAGACCATAGCATTTCAGGTAACTTGCCTGAGGGCATTACCTTTAGCGATCAAACGTTAAAGATTGCAAAAAACAAGTATTTCGAAGACCCAATCAAAATTACCCTAAAAGACGACAACAATGAATCACTTGAAATCATCGTTGGTGAATCAAGTGAAGTAAAAATCATCCTTGAAATCGCAAGTGTTGATTTAGAAAAGAATATATACGATTTAAAATTAACTGCAAAGCAAAATTCAAAAGTGAAATACTTATTGGTTTGTGACTTAGCAAGTAAAGATGCCGTATTAAATCATTATTTTACTGCAGAACGCGATGCCAATATGGACTTAATCGGTGGCTTTGTAAGTAATGTCATTACCGCAAAAATGAATGCGAAACTAATCGGTGAAGGTGCTAACGTTAACTTAAGAGCTGTTGGTATCAGTTCAAAAGACAACAAGCAAACCATTGACATTGAAATCGTTCATGCTGCACCAAATTCAACTGGTATGATGCATAATATCGCCATTGCAAATGCCAATGGTAAAGTTGTATTAAACGGTGTTGAAAAGATCTTAAAAGGCATGAAGAATGCCAATGCATATCAAAGCTTAAAAGGCATCATTGCATCTGATGAAGCCATCATCGAAGTCAATCCAATTCTATTGATTGATGAATATGATGTTAAAGCTGGCCATGGTGCAACCATCGGTAAATTGGATGAAAATAGCCTTTATTACTTAATGTCTAGAGGCCTAGATAAGAAAGTAGCAGAACGCCTTATGATCAATGGATTCTTAAATCCAATCATCAGTGAAATTGATGATGAACCATTAAGAGAACGTTTCGTTGAACTCGTAAATCAACGCTTATAATGATGATAGATGTCAAAAAGATTCGTCAACAATTCCCAATATACGATGCCAATCCTGATTTAGTTTATCTAGATACGGCCGCATCCAGCCTAAAACCTAAAGCCGTGATTGATGTGGTAGATCACTACTATTCAAAACTCGGTGTAAACGTTCATAGAGGTGTTTATGGCTTATCTTATGAGGCAACTGACCTATATGAAGCAGCCAGAACGACGGTAGCGAAATTTTTAAACGCTAAGTTTGAAGAAATCGTATTTACAAGAGGCACAACCGCAGCACTCAACTTGGTTGCATCTAGTTACCTTGAGAAACTCAAACCTGGCGATGAAATCATCACCAGTGAATTGGAACATCACTCTAGTATGTTGCCTTGGCTACAAGTCGCTAAAAAGACAGGTGCAGTATTAAAATATGTTGAACTCGATCAACAGGGTAGAATTACCGTTGAAGCCTTTAAGGCAGTGTTAAGTGATCGAACCAAAGTGGTTGCACTTACCTATGTATCCAACGTCATGGGCTATATTACACCGGTAAAACCAATCATTGATTTAGCACATGAAAAAGGTGCCGTGGTCATATTAGATGCAGCGCAAGCAGCCCCACATTTAGCCATTGATGTCACAGCACTTAATGTCGATTTCCTAGCATTCTCTGGCCATAAAGTATGTGGCCCTACAGGTATCGGTGTGTTATATGGGAAAAGACACTTATTAAATCAAATGTCACCAATTGAATTTGGTGGCGATATGAATGTCACTGTAGATAAATTTGATGCGACTTGGAAAGAAGCACCATATCGATTTGAAGCAGGTACACCAATCATTGCTGGGGCAATCGGTCTAGCAAGAGCGATTGAATACATCAGCGAAATTGGATTTGACAGCATTCATGAACATGTATCAAAACTACACGCCTACGCACTTGCAAAATTAAAAGCAGTTGATGGCATCGAAATCTATAATGAAACTGCAGAGACTGGCATCATTGCATTTAATGTCTTGGGTGTCCATCCTCATGATGCAGCAAGTATATTTGATCAAAACAAAGTATGTATCCGTGCAGGACATCATTGTGCACAATTGATCACCAAATGGTTAAAACAAATCGCAACACTTCGTGCAACTTTCTATATCTACAATGATGAAAAAGATGCCGACTTGTTTGTCGAAAGCGTCAAAGAAGCAGTTCGTTTCTTTGGGGCATTTTAAGGAGATTTTTATGGGTAATTTAGAACATTTATATCGTCAAGTTATTATGGATCACTACAAAAGTCCATTTAACAAAGGTCTTGTAGCAGACCCAACTTATTTCACAGTAAATCTACACAATCCAAGTTGCGGAGATGATATGACTGTTCAAATAAAAGAGTCAAATGGTATTGTAACAGATATTAGACATGAAGGTACTGGTTGTAGTATTTGTTGTTCAAGTGCAAGTGTGATGAGCATTACACTTAAAAACAAAACCAAACAACAAGCATTAGACATCATACATGACTATTATCATATGTTAACCAACGAACCATACGACCAGACCATTCTAAATGGCGATGCCCTAGCTTACCATGGGGTAGCACAATTTCCAGCTAGAATTAAATGTGCTACACTTGCTTGGAAAGCAACTGAACAAGCATTACTAGCGAACAAGGAGGAATAAATAAATGGATGAAAATAAGAAGAAAATAGATGCCATCATTGGTGACTACAAATTCGGATTTACAACAGAAAATACACCAGTCATTAGAACTGGTAAAGGTCTTACTGAAGATGTAGTTCGTGCCATTAGTGAATATAAGAAAGAACCAACATGGATGTTAGATTTCAGACTAAAGAGCTATCAAAAGTTCCTAGAACTCAAGAACCCTAAATGGGGTCCTGACCTATCTGGTATTGACTTCAATGAATTTACATACTTCATTAGAGCATCTGAAAAATCAGAAAATAACTGGGATGATGTCCCACAAGGCATTAAAGACACATTTGAAAAACTAGGGATTCCTGAAGCGGAAAGAAAGTTCTTAGCAGGGGTTTCAACACAGTTTGAAAGTGAAGTGGTTTACCACTCCACCATGGCTGAATTAGACGAACTTGGTGTCATATTCACAGATACAGATACGGCATTAAGAGAACACCCAGAACTAGTTAAGAAGTTCTTCGGCACAGTCATTCCTTATGCAGATAATAAATATGCCTCATTAAACAGTGCTGTTTGGAGTGGTGGGTCATTCATCTACATTCCTAAAGGTGTCAAAGTAACCAAGCCACTTCAATCCTATTTCAGAATTAACTCTGAACAAATGGGTCAGTTCGAAAGAACCTTAATCTTAGTCGATGAAGGCGCAAGCGTTAACTATGTAGAAGGCTGTACAGCGCCTGTTTACACCAAAGACTCACTACATGCAGCAATCGTTGAAATTGTTGTACATAAAGGTGCAACTTGCCGTTATACAACAGTTCAAAACTGGGCAAATAACGTCATTAACTTAGTCACTAAACGTGCATTTGTTTATGAAGATGCACACATGGAATGGATCGATGGTAACATTGGTTCAAACGTCAATATGAAATACCCATCTTGTATTTTACTTGGAGAAAGAGCGAAAGGGACAACCATTTCAATCGCATTCGCTGGTAAAGGACAAAATCAAGATACCGGTGCAAAGATGATTCACGTTGCACCAAACACAACCTCATCCATCATCTCGAAATCTATTTCAAGAGGTGGCGGTACGGTTAACTACCGTGGTAAAGTTGACTTTGGTAGAAAAGCCAAAGGCGCTAAAGCACACGTTGAATGTGACACCATCATTCTAGATGACTACTCATTCTCAGATACGATCCCAACTAACATCGTTAGAAACAGTGATGTATCCTTAGAACATGAAGCAACTGTTTCTAAGATTTCTGAAGATCAACTATTCTATCTAATGTCTAGAGGATTAACTGAAGAAGAAGCAACTGAAATGATCGTTATGGGCTTCATCGAACCGTTTGCTAAAGAATTACCAATGGAATACGCAGTCGAACTTAACCAATTGATTAAACTCGAAATGGAAGGTTCAATCGGATAAAAAAATGAGCTCAGGCAAAACTGCCCGAGCTCTTTTATTTAATCCAATAGATGAATTTGAATAGAAATACAAATGAACTAAATGATAATACATATAGACTGATTTTTAACCATTTATGGAATCGTCTTGAGTACATTTTTTGGTCTTCAATCTCGTTTGTTTTTTTGCCTTTGATGCGTTGGATAATCTTATATTGTTCAAAACCATTTAAAGCTGCTACTTTATAAAAAGCAACTGAAATCGCATAGAAGAACACAACCAACACTACTCTAAATAAAGGTGATATTAAGTTTTGTTCAGACACTGGAATCTCATGTCTTTCAAATACACTTAACTGATCTAGAAACATATTATCGAGTACAAACTGTCCTCTACCACATGTACCATAAATATCGCATTTATACGTGACAGTTGGCGCAACCGTGACATATACTTCTAACATGCTTACATAATAAATGTTGAAGTCAGGATTATTAGGGTCCACTAACAGTTTAGCCGAACCATAATCTTCAAAAATAATTTCATCGCCGTCTTTACTTCTAAATGTATCTTTACGGAATGTTTCATAGTAATTAACGCCTTCATACGTACGGTATTCAATCGGACCTGAAGGTTCGACGACAATGAGCATTAAAATGAGCACAAATCCAATGATGGATGCTATAAACGTGGATATTTTCATAAGTTACCTTTCTATGTAGGTGATGCTACCCTTACCGTCTTGGTAAGTTATTTCTGCGTAAGCACCACTTAATATCGTGAATGTTGGCGGCACATGGCCGAAGTC
>Ga0265295_1006389_pt1 | contig 14296 bp, 14 predicted proteins | sample Munlansysbiofilm_FD_192503 | JGI IMG/M metagenome (GOLD analysis project Ga0265295, IMG submission 192503) | Leachate microbial communities from a municipal landfill in Southern Ontario, Canada - Methane capture system biofilm | ecosystem: Engineered > Solid waste > Landfill > Unclassified ... | reverse complement strand
CCGTTTTTCTGCTTTAAAATAACACTCATGCGCCGCCGCAGAAAATCGAAGGGAAGCTCATCAATCTTTTCAAAATCTTCTTCTACCTTCAAATAGTCGTGAATCTCCACATGGTCCAGAACGGCTTTATCCATCAGGTTTACCAGTCCGGTTTGGTGGAAACTATTGAGGTATGCCCATTTCAACACTTCAAAGTCCTCAAGCCCCATGACATTAAGGTGTTTGGTAAGAACAATTTTATCCAGGGTTAGTGTGCCCGTTTTATCGGTGCACAGCATATCCATAGTACCCAGATTTTGTATGGCATTCAGGCGTTTTACAATCACCTTGTGCCTGCTCATGCTCAGGGCGCCTTTGGCAAGAGTAGCGGTAACTATCACGGGCAACATTTCGGGGGTCAATCCCACTGCAACTGCAATGGAAAACAACAAGGCTTCCAGCCAGTCACCTTTTATCAAACCATTGATTAGGAAGATAATCGGCACCATCACCAGCATAAACCGGATAAGCAAAACGCTGACTTTATTTATCCCGATATCAAAACTCGTTTCCGGGCTTTTACCTACTATGCTCTCGCCAATGCTGCCAAAATAGGTATTGGAACCCGTGGCGATAACGACAACTTTGGCTGAACCGCTCACCACGTTGGTGCCCATAAAGCACAAGTTGCTTAGCTCAATGGCCGGCTTGTTGCCGGTATCGGTAATCGCTAAAGGGGACTTTTCAACCGGAAGTGATTCGCCCGTAAGCATTGATTCCCCAATAAATAGGTCAATACTTTCCACCACGCGACAATCGGCCGGAATCATATCTCCTGCCGCCAGATAAACGATATCGCCCGGCACTATTTGCTTCATTACTATTTCTTCGCGCTGCTTTCCTTTCCTCAGAACAGCAGCGGTAGTGGTAACCATGCCCTTCAGTTTTTCTGCAGCCCTGTTGCTCCTGTATTCCTGAAAAAAGCTGAGCAAAGAACTGATAACAATCATGGCCGATATAACGATTACGGTTTTCCAGTCCTTTTCTCCCGGAGCAGCAAACCACACATCTATCAGAAAGGAGATAAAAACTATGGCTAAAAGAATTAAAATGAAAGGATTGATAAATGACTTTATCAATTGAGTGTACCATGCAGGAGCTTTGTCATAGTCCACTTCATTTAAACCAAAAGTTGAAATGCGCTCCCGGGCTGCTTCCTCAGAAATTCCATCTGCTGAACTCTCCAGCATAGTGTACACTTCGTCAATGCCCAGACGGGCTGCTTTGCGGAGTTTTTCAGTTGCAGCCAGATTCATTGCAGTATCTGCCTTTGATTCGGAAGTCTGATTAGGAGCTGGTGTAGATTTTTTCATAAAAGTGTTTTATTTCCTCAAACTAAGAGGGTATATCTATAATTTCTTTTGAGAATATGCTCAACGATTCGCAATAGAATAATAGCCTTCCCAATTTGGTTACACAAAAATTGAAGTGGGGTACAAACATACTGAATCATTGCTAATTGGGAGCGATCTCTTCGAAATCGTGACTTTGACGTAAATCATTTCCACCACGACCTTTGTGTGCTTCAAATTTGGCAGCTAAATAATATTCAGGAGGAAATACAAATGCACCTATTCCATCCGGGAGCGGTTTTAATATTTTAATTTCAATTTCTTCCTCTTACCACCGATTTGTGATCCCGGAACTTTTGAATCAGTGGGCATAACATCGACTTTAATGGCTTTGTATATCCATCTGCAAATAGGCGCTCCTTCTAATGTATTATTTTAAAATCCTCTGGCCCTAAGATTATCTTCCAAACGGGCAAATTCAAGTCTTGACCTGATTTCAATTACACAATCTATATCGATAGTTGGTCTGATTTCAGAAGCTGCCGGATTATCTGCATAAAGTTCAGCAACCGCTCCACCAACAAAAACCATTTCATCCCTCAATTCTCCCAAACCAAAGGCTACAGTTTGCAGCATAAGAATATTTGCACTAAGCATCTTTTAAACGTTTGTTTAATTCGTCAATTGCAATTTTTACTTCCCTTACTCGCCCAACCCGAATAGTATCAATAATGGTTAATAATTCATAGAACAACTCATCATCCTGAACTATTTGAGGAATTGTTTTATGAGGCCACTCCGAATAAGTAAAAACAAGAGAATGCCACAAAGACACTAAGAAACTAAGATTCATAAAGAAATGATAATCAGGTATTTAAACTTAGTGATTCTTTGAGCCTTTGAGCCTTGGTGGCGAAAAAGTACTATTCGGATGGGGCTCTTTTATATAATGGTTCAATGGCCTGGCCTCTATGCGTACCTTTAGCATTTGACCAGACATAAACATCAGCATCAGATGAAATATGTTCTTTTATTGGCGAAGCAGAATGTGCTGTAGGGGTTCCTTTTACGATAGCTCCCGGTTCAGTGGGGAAAACATATTTTAATCCGTAAATCAAAAATTCGGTGAATGAATTGATATTTACTTTTTTTTTTACTATTAATAAGTTTCGCAAACTTGCACCTATTTAACGCCTCAGAAACTTCAGAAGGACTAATGCTAATCGCATTTGCAATATCAATATTCCGCCACTTATCATCTCTTATTGAAATAATCTTCAAAAGAACTACAATATCTTGTGGACGCATTCCATTGTGCTTTTTCATAATTATTTTACTTAATTTGCAATTCGCGAATTGCAAATACATCTATAATATCTAATCAAACAAAAAATAATTTCGGGTTGCTGCTTATTAGGTTAGGTTGTTTACTCAACTGATTTTTAAATTTGTCCACTTCTTGTTGTGTCCACCTATTTTTTAAATAATCTATCAATTTAGGCGTTTAAGAAATATAAAATTCACTACTGCCCGGCTAAATCCAAAAGATTCCTCACCGCAAATGCGGTGTCGAAATGACAGATCAGATCATTGGAGATGAAGATGAGGAGGTGGGGAGAGGGGAATCCTGACATAAAGTTATTTTTCCTTAAAATATACAGTCAAAGGTTCTTCACTTTTTCAAAACCCGTAAAGCGGTGGTTTTTTTAAAAAAGAACAAAGCGTCGTAGCGCAAGGGAACTATGGTGGGCACAAATTGTCTTTTATCTCCACTGGGATTATAGACTACCCCCACTGCTCTGTGGCCCATTGTCCTGAGGTTTTTTTCCTTTCGATCCTCTTTATCAAAAATCAAATAAAAACTTTCCTGATCTATTTGGTTCAATTTATATTCTATGCTATTGGAAACGGCAGGCGGAATGGTCATTTCCTCCATAGGGGCACCCCAAGCCGGGCCTGCCATCACTTTACCTTCATAAGTGGTGAAGCCGATCAGCAAAACATTCTCGTTGCCCAATCCTTCACGGGTAAGCTGACCAATGTTTTTCGCACCGGTGTTTCGCATACTTGTATATTCCGCATCGCCAATATGCGTATTGTGTGCCCAAACAATTCCCTTTGAATTCTCACCATAAAGATTCAATAAATCATTGACGGTGCCATGCATATGATGAACCCGGGAATTCCATGATACATCTCCTTTTGAGGCTACACTTTCCCTGTAAAACTCCTCGGCATTTTGTACGACGATAGAGTTTTGTAACAAATAAAAATAAGTGTCATCGGAAAGTTCCGGGAAATCATTGCGATTGTTTCTTATATACGCTACCACATTTTTTGTAGCCGTTGCACAATCCACTTTCCCGGCGCGCACTGCATGAGCATAGCTCCAGCTATCTCCCTTGTGCGGACCGAAACACTTATATTGGTCTGTTGCATAATCATAAGCAGTCTGGTTGGTTGTTTTGAGTAAATCCAAAACCACTTTTTTGGAATTCCATTCATCATATACATCCATGCCATAAAAGCCTACCTTTTTATCCTGGGGCAATTTGTCATTGTGATTGCGCAGCCATTCAGCCAATGCTACAACCTCTTCATTGGCCCACATCCAGGTTGGCCATCGGTCGAGCTTTAACAAAACCTCACGGGCAGAGCTTGCCGCGCCATCCAAATTTTTCACATAGCGATTGATATGATATAAGCTGGCAAAATCGCCTTCTACCGCAATAAAACTAAAGCCTTGTTCAGCTATCAGCCTTCTGCTTATCCTATCCCGCCATAAGTAGTATTCGTGGGTGCCATGACTTGCCTCGCCCAACAATACCAATTCCTTATCGGCAGCCGCCGAAATCAGCCTGTCCAGGCTCGCATCCCCATCCAGAGGAATCGCTTTTTGTTTAATATTTTGCGCTGAAGAAAACATACTGCCAAGAATTATTAAAAACCCTAAAAAGTATTTCATGAGTGATTGATTCATAAGCATGGTAAGATAAACAAAATTAATGTGCCTGTCAAGTAATCGTTAAGTGGATTGGAGTTAGGGTGTCACCGGAAGTCGCCCCCTGACTGCATCCAAAGTCAGGGGGTGGTTAGGAAGTGCGCCCTGTATCCACTTAAAGTCGCGCCCTGACTGAATTCCATAGCCAGAGTGCCACTGAGAGTCGCGCCCTGACTGCACGCCAAAGCCTGGGTGCCATCTGGAGTCGGGTCGTGCCTGTATTAAGAGTCAGGGTGCGACTTTGAGACCGGCCTGACAAAGCCAGGGTGCCACTGAGAGTCGGGCCGCGCCTGTATTAAGAGTCAGGGTGCGACTTTGAGACCGCCCTGACAAAGCCAGAGTGCCACTGAGAGTCGCGCCCTGACTGCATCCAAAGTCAGGGTGCGGTTAGGAAGTGCGCCCCGCATCCACTTAAAGTCAGGGTGCGACTTTGAGACCGGCCTGACAAAGCCAGGGTGCCACTGAGAGTCGGGCCGCGCTTGTCTTAAAAGTCAGGGTGCGACTTTGAGACCGCCCTGACAAAGCCAGAGTGCCACTGAGAGTCGCGCCCTGACTGAATTTCAAAGCCAGGGTGCCATCTGGAGTCGGGCCGCGCCTGTATTAAGAGTCAGGGTGCGACTTTGAGACCGCCCTGACAAAGTCAGGGTGCCACTGAGAGTCGCGCCCTGACTGCACGCCAAAGTCAGGGTGCGGTTAGGAAGTGCGCCCCGCATCCACTTAAAGTCAGGGTGCGACTTTGAGACCGCCCTGACAAAGCCAGAGTGCCACTGAGAGTCGCGCCCTGACTGCATTCAAAGTCAGGGTTCGGTTAGGAAGTGCGCCCGACATCCATTTATTTAAATAAATGTTCAATAGTCTTCATAGGGATAAACATTTTTCTGCTGTCCGGTAATTTAATAAAGCCATATTTTTCATAAAAATTTTCAGCGGCTTTATCTAAAGGATCAACAATTACAGCATAAGAACCTAAAGTTTTAGCTGTTTCATGGCATCTTTTTAAAGCGTCAATTAGCAATAATCTACCTGTGCCTTGTCCTTGAAATCTGGTATCAATTGCTAATCTACCAAGCAGAGTTGTTGGTATAGAGGAATATGATTTCGGTAATTTTTTCTGTAAATGATTGGGAATTTGGTTTAGAGGAATACTACTATTAGCCAAAGTATAATAGCCTTTTATAAGTTGATTTTCGGTGTCGATTGAAACGAAGCACGCTGATAGTTTTCTTTTTACATCTTGATTTGCTTGATAGTGTAAATAATTATCAAGCACTTCCTGACCACAGGAAAATTTAATTTTATTGTGTTTTGGGTTCAGGGCTTCTGTTAAATAATTCACTTAGAAATAATTGTTTTGTATTCATCAGCAGCAGCGAGTAACTCTATATTCGGTTCTATAGAACCAGTAATGGCATCAAAAAAGATTTCACTATCTCTATTTGAAGCTAAAATCTGCTCATGTTCCTCAATTATCTCTTTTGCTTTTGATTGTGCTGCTAATATCACAAAATCTGTTAGACTTCTATAACCACCAAGACGAGCCGCCCTTTCAAAAAACATTTTTTGTTCTTTCGGTAATCTTGTATCAAACCTTGCTTTTCCTTCTGCAGTTGCCATAATATTTGGATTTTATTTGCAAATATACGGAGATATTCCGTACAATACAAGTTTTTGTGCGGAAAATATACGTACTGATTTATATTGTGCCCAACGGCTGAGGCTAAGCGTTGTCAGACATTTTTGAAAATCCCATCATCGCGGGCACCAGTAACTTTATTAAAAGTACGAACTTTCTTTATACGAGCATGCAGTCAGGATAGTAAAGTTCAAAACTTACCGAAATCCATATCCCGATTTTTTCAGCGGGAAGTAGTATTTAATTTTATGGCTGTCGAAAAAACTGCAGAGGGATTTTACTTTAGATGCGAGGCTAAGTCTAAGTCTTGTTTGCCACAGACAGGCTAATCATTCTTTCGCTAAGTAATCCTCAATTTCTTTTTTAAGTTTCGGCAAGTGGATTGAAACAATACCCCAAATTACTACATCATCAACCTTATCATAACCATGAATTACCCAATTTCGTGCATCTACAATTTGTCGTGCATGCTCGATTTCGATTTCTGGAGCAATCTTCATTATTCTATTCATTGCTTCACCAATAATTTCTATTTCTCTTTCAACACCCCTTCTCAATAATTTATTGTTTTGATATTCAAAGAAGTCCCTTTTTCTCCGAGAAAGTCATAAATTGATTCGATAGATGTTTTTATATCAAAAAGATATTTCTTTACTTCACGCTTCATAAATCAACAGTTTTGATTCATTAATACTTTCAATAAAATAAGGATTTGATAAGGTTTTTTCAGTTACGATGTCAATCTCTCTATTAAATAGTTCTCTTAATTTGTAATGAAGCGCGAAATAGTTTTCCGTGTATTCTTCTATAGTCAAACTTTTAGAAAACGAAATCAGAAAATCCATATCGCTATCATCCCGAAACCCTTCTGACACAGCAGAGCCAAAGGCATAAAGCCGCTTTATATTAAGGGCTTGACAAATGGCAATTAATTCGCCTTTCCGTTTTTCAATTAATTGTTGCATTGCATTATTTTTCTCAAAGATACAGAATTCTCAGGTTGCAGCTCCTTTTTTCAATAAACCAGAATCCATATTATCTGGTGGACAGTCGTATTTATCTTTATGAATGCTGTAAAAAACGACACAGGGATTTTTGCATTAGTGCGTGTCAGGGATTTAGCTTGATGGTTGCCGACTGAGCTTAAGCCACTGTGAATGTGGTTTCGTTCATTTGCACGCTGAATTTAACGTCAGTTTGCAAGGCTTTAAATACTTTCAGAATCGTTTCTATGGTCACGTTTTTCGCATTCCGTTCCAGCTTTGAAATCTGAGATTTCTGAACGCCAACTAATTCGCCGAGCTGCTCCTGTGTCAGTTTTCGTTCTTTTCTTACGGATTTTATCATATCACCCAAAACGTCCATTCGCAGGTCGAATTCATATTTGTCCCGTTCCGATGTTCCTATTTTTCCGATGTCCTTGTCCTTCATCTGGTCAAGTGTCATCATTTTCATTATCTCCTTTTTTGTTGTCATAATGTTGCGTTTATTCACCAGCAGAAAGTGTTAATATCTAAATGCTGAAGCCATTACCTCTTGTTCTGATTTTGAGATACCAATATCTTTAGCTATTGCCTTCCAGTTGCTTACAATTTTCCTGACATCGCTTATAATTGAGTCCATACCGGCACTTGTAAGTTGAAAAAAAACGCCCACATCTTTTGCAAGTTCAAAATCTAAGGAGTTATTATCTGTATCAATATTCAATGCCAATCCGTTTTTATCAATTGAGGGGTTAATATCAAATGCAGGGGAAAGTATCCACCCATTTTTGGATAGCAAAAAACCATGGTTTCTAAGGTGATCATCCGTGTTGGATAGCGCAATATTAAAGACGATTCGTTTCCATAATTGCTCTAAATCTTTCTTATTCTCAGCACCCGAATATTGTATAAACTCAGCAATATCCAGATAACTTACTGATTTTTCTTTTATTGTTTCTTCATTGTTGCCGGTCATTGTCATTGCACTGGCGAAATGAATTCTTTCTTTTTTCTGTCTGTCAAACCGCTTAGTGAAAAAAGTATGATATTCTTCTGAAATTCTTTCAATTCTTGATGCTGACATTTCTATGCCTGCTTGTAAAGCCAATTTATAGGCTAAAAATTCCCAGGCTGCTTTATCAACAGTATCTCCTTTGGAAGGGAACTTTGCTATCCATAAATCACCGTGTCCATCAATTACATTGGCCTTTGGCCTTGCGCCTCCCAGAGAAGAACCGGGCGCTATCAATATGGAAAGCCACTTTTTTATTTCTTCGTTTTCTTCACCAGATTCCAAAATATATGCAGCATGTTGCAATTCTCTAATGCTGCTCAACGGTGGAATGGGTGTTTCCGGGTTATTGTCCAAAAATGGACCGTTAGGGTCCCGTTTAAACCTTAAAGCCCCCATCCTGCATTCATCGCATACACCTAATAAGAAATCAATATCATATAAATTCGGCGTAGCCTTACCTTCCGCCTTGGCTTTTTGTGCTGCACGCCGTTTCATCAAGGTTCTCCCCCACGTATCTGGCATCGAATCGAAAAAGATTCCAAAATTCTCTTTCCCAGCCGGATATTGTTGTCCTTTATACCAACCAATATCCGGGTCCAGTAGTACTTGCTCTGCGGACTTCATCCAATCATCAGCGTATTCAAAACTGAATGCCTTTTTGCCTTTTGCTTGCTGCGCACTTAACACACCTATCAATTTGGGGTCTTTCATTCCCAACCAATGCGCATAAACCAGAATATCTGTTTTTATAGTTGACATAATTATTTTTTACTCATTAAACCCAGGTCCTGAAGTTTTCTGCCAAATACATCATCCGCCGCAAGTTTCAGGAAATCATCCTGTAATCCCAACACCCTCAATGTATTAAAATAAGCAGCCATTGAAACGCTTCCATTCCCTTTTTCGATTTGGTATAATGTGCTTCTGTCAATGCCGGCCCGTTCACTTACTTGTATAGTAGTAAGCTTTCTACGCTTTCTGGCCAGTTTGATATTCTCACCTACTTGTTCCATGATCTTTTGATGCTTTGGGAACAATACTTGTTTTTTGGCAGCCATGTCATTATGTTGAATGTTATCCACAAAAGTAGTGTATTTGTTGGTATTAAGCAACATTTATCAGGTTTCTGATGCCAAAAACATCATTTGTTTACTAAAAAACCTTGTCGATGGAAAAGTCAATCATTAATAATGGTTGGATTTTAGACTTGCTCACTCCCTTGAGAAATAGCAGCCAAGCCAGAACTTCATTCAGTATGTCCTGCTGTTTGTGCGGGGTTGGCCACATGAAGTCCTGTTTATTATGTGCAGTTTATTTTAATTCAACCATCTTTGTTTGGTAGTTCAAAAAGTCTGTTTCGCTACTCATTTGGAAAGTGTTGAGTCGGATATCGAATTTAAAATTGTTGTCTTTGTTATTTGTAACAAAAAGTACTTTTTTGTAGTAGTCCTCAATAGGTTCAAGACAAATCCATTTCCTATATGCATCAATTAAGAGTTTCTTTTCTTCTGAGTATGGAGGAGAGTAATATTTAGATGTTTTACCATCATAGCTGACTCTGACAACATCAAAAACTCCGGCAATAAATTCTCCATTTTGGTATTCTAACCAAAGCGCGCATTTGTTGGGTTCAATTCTACCTTCTAAAACTTGATTTACTAGTATTGGAGTGATATTTAATAACTTTTTATTTCTCGAACGATTTTGCATGTAATGATGCAAAACTATATCGTATCCTTGACCACCCCTAAAATCTCTTGCACCAATTTCCTTTTCCCCAGGCAAACTTCCGTTTGATACAAGAGATAATAAATAATTCATATTTATGCTATCAATTTTCCGAATGGTATCGCCATACTTTTCATATGAACCTTCCTTAATTCTAAAAAATTGATCTCTTGTGTGTAGATCATTAATTTTACTTCTCAATGCTGTGTCAATGTATATAACATTGTTATTTGAATTGATGAACTCTTGCCATTTAACATTTTCATGTAAATCAGAAAATTCTTCCAGGCCACTCAGGTAGGCATTATCAAAATTCTTGGCTTTAACTAAATCAAGTAATTTGAATAAAGTATCAAATCGATTCAATTCTTTGGCAAGTATAAGTGAGTTGTAGATATCTTTTGAGAAGTTCCCATCGCTAGTGGTCAGTAAATTATAATAAGAGTTTAAAGCCTGAATTTTATTCTCATTAACAATATATAATTCTGCTTTATTAATTGTTTCCTGATAATGTCGAAAATCTTTAATCTGTCCAAAAATTGTTGTCGAAATACAAATGAAAATAATGATAACTGTTAATCGAATATTTGTCATAGTGTTATTTTTTATATTGCACCCAATAAATGTGTGCTTTCAGGCATTTTAAAATTCCATCATCACGGCCACCAGAATCTTTGTTAAAAGTACGAACTTTCTTAATACGAGCGTGTGGCTGATAGCTTATTGGTTGACGGCTTTCGTGTTTGGCGAAGCCCAGTTAAAAGGGAAGTAGTTCGTTACCAGATTGATCCACATTATCCGGCGGGAAATAGCATTTATCTTTATGGCTACCGCAAAAAACGGGACAAAGACTTCGCTTTAGTCGTGCGGCTGGGTTTAAATCATAGTTGTTACCGGCAGGCTTTCCTTTCTTCAAGTGAGTCAAATATATTAAAAATTTCCGAGTGCCAGTCGAGTCCATTGAAAGCCTTGCTGTGCACTACTTCCCAGCTTATAAAAGCAGTCAAGCCGTAAATTCGCACCAAGTTTATCTTTCCGAGAATTCAAGCCAAACAAAACAAGCCGCAACAGTCAAACTAAAAAAAAGAAGTTGTTAAGTCCGGAATTCTGCTTTGTTAAACCGGAATTTCTTTTAAGTTGAATTTTCAGTGAACGAAAAATGTCTCAATTTACAGATTGTCCGTCGTTTGTCGAGTTTATTTTAAGCTTTCAGGCAACTATCATTTTAAAAAACAATTAATTGTCTTATATATTTCTTAAGCAACGTACTGAAAATCCATCATTCTTGGATACATCCCCTCTGAATACATCGCTATAATCATTGTAAATACCCCGGCTCCATACATATCCAGAATATTTTTCCGTGGAGCTCCACCAGTAACCAAACTCTCTATTTTTTTCAAATTGTCCATGAGCACCACGATATCCTCCTGGAATGGCAGTAAACCCAGTTTCATTGGTTGCACTTATATTAGGACTTTGCCAATTGGCTGTACCTGTTTCTTTAAGTTTACCCCCCGCCAAGCTGTCACCTCCTAAAAAAGTTGTGAGTATAGTCCAATCGGCATCAGTAGGTATGCGCCAGCCAGTTGGAGCTAGTTTTCCAGTATTTACTGTAAACCAGTTATACAATGCACCGTAAGTATTTTTGAATGCAGCATCATTGTTATACCAACAAAATCCCGGAGTTATTAAGTTAACCCATTCTGTGCTGTCTGTCACCAAGGGTATGGCAGTACCATCATTATATCTGGTAGTTAGGCACAAGGCTACGAAACCAGAAACAACAGCGATAAAATGGAGAAATTTTTGTTTCCTGACACACGAAAAAAGAGAAAGGATTGCCGACCCACAAAGCATAAGTTTGGCAGCCCTTCCCTGCAAGCTTCGCTTCGCTGCCAAACACATGCTTTTTTTGCCACCGCGCGCAGATTGAGCGGAATTTGTACCAATTATTGAACCGAAAATTGTTAATTTGCGAGATTATTAAATAAGGATTTTAGAATATGCAGAACTTACAAAACGAACTGATAAATATACTCCAACACGAAGATGCTTTGGTAGTTGACGGACAACTAAACAAAAACAAGATTGTTGAAATGGCATTACAGGTTGACCCACAACTTATTAAGCATTTAATAAAGCACGACACATTTAAAACTCATTTTTTTACTGATGTAGAAGGCGTTTTGGTATTCGACAAAATTAAATTTCAGCGTTTTGTAAATAATAAGTCTTTTTTGCCCGACAGTTACACCGCTTTTAAAAACAAGATTGGTTTAACCATTAACGATGGAACAACCGACAATTACATTAGCACTAAAAACGATGTAGTGTTGGCATGGCCACATAAAGACTGTGTTTTGGAAGGCGGACAAACCAAAGAAGACCAAAAGCGAAACGAAATATTTTGGAACGAAACCCTTGCCCCCGATGAAATTGACCGACTGCTTGACCCTAAAGTATTTACCAACTGGAAAAAGTACGACCAACAGGGCGAACACGAAGTAACAGAAATTAGCGATAATGATAACCTGTTAATTAAAGGAAATAACTTATTGGCTCTTGCTTCTTTGAAAAAACGTTTTAAAAACAGAGTTAAACTGATTTACATTGACCCTCCATATAATACAGGTAGTGATAGTTTTCAGTATAATGACTCTTTTAACCATTCTACTTGGTTAACTTTTATGAAAAATCGGTTAGAGTTAGCAAAAGAATTTTTATCACAAGATGGAGTTATTTTTATTCAAATAGATGAGAGAGAGTTAGCATATTTAAAAGTCGTTGCAGATTCTGTTTTTGGTTTTGACAACTTTGAAATACAAATAAACTGGCAAAGAACAACCCAACGGAGTGTTTTGGGGCAAGGGGCAACTCCAATTATTAACATTGTAGAATATATTCTTTGTTACAAAAAAAATATTGGTAATGCTGATTCTCTGAACAAAATTCAAAAAATCATTCCTTCTAATGATAAAATGTACAATCAATATAATTTACTTTTAAAAAGCGAGGGAAAAAGAGAACTCCATAAAGTTATTGAACATAATGGACAGGATATAAAAATCTTTAAGCATTCTGATTTCATTTTGGAATCCATTCCAAGCAAAACGAGAACAGAAGAATATTATAAATCGAATTTGGAATTTATTGTAAGGAAAGATAGTCAACAACAAGAAAGCAGTTTAGAACAGTTGATTATGGGTAATATTGAAAAGAATGATACATTATTTTCAGTCGAAAGAATACTAAAACAAGGAAAAAGAAAAGGGGAGTTAAAAAAGAGCCTTTACATGAATGATAATGTCATCTATTACTTAAAGGAATATGCTGAAGTTGTTGACAATAAAATATTTCGCAAGGTAGATATGAATAATTTGTGGCTTGATTATGAAATTTCAAGTGCTGGTATTGCCGAAGAAGGAAAAGTAAAACTAAAAAGAGGAAAAAAACCAGAACAATTAATTAAACGAATAATAGACATTGGGACAAATTCAAATAAAGATATTGTTTTAGATTTTCACCTTGGTTCAGGTACAACATGTGCCGTTGCTCACAAATTAGGATTACAATATATTGGTGTAGAACAACTTGATTATGGGAAAAATGATTCTGTTGAACGGCTAAAAAACGTAATTGGTAAAAATGAGACAAAACAAGGTGAACTTATGCCCTCTAATAGCTTTGACCAATCAGGAATTTCAAAATCAGTAAACTGGCAAGGTGGAGGTTCATTTATCTATTGTGAGTTAGCTAAATACAACCAAACCTATGCCGACCAAATTTTAGAAGCCGACAGCAAAGAAAAGCTAATTGCAGTTTGGCAGAAAATGAAAGAAAAAGCCTTTTTGAGTTACCAGTTCGATAAGCAAAGTTTTGATGAACGCATTGAAGCCTTTAAAACCCTTTCACTTGACGACCAAAAGAAATTTTTACTTGAGGTACTGGACAAAAACCAGTTGTATGTGAATTTCTCTGAAATGGCAGATGAAACTTTTGAAATTTCAGAAGCAGATAAAAAACTTAACAAACAATTTTATAACATTCTATAATCCACTATGGCAGAAGAACGTTTAGATAAAACCTTTGATGTTTTGGTGGAGAATGAAGTGATTGAACTTGTTCTGCCCGACAATATCAAACAAAATTTACGCTACGAAGCACGACCTTACCAGATTGAGGCATTTGCACGTTTTACCTATTATCTCAACAAATACAAGCACCGCCGAAAACCAAGCCAGTTGTTGTTTCACATGGCAACAGGAAGCGGAAAGACTTTGATTATGGCAGGTGCAATTGTGGAGCTTTACAAAATGGGCTACCGCAATTTTATTTTCTTTGTTAACACCGATACCATTATTCGTAAAACCAAAGAAAACTTTTTAAATTCGGCATCGCTGAAATATTTGTTTGCACAGCAGATAAACATTAACAATCAACCTGTTTCGGTTCGTGAAGTGGATAATTTCGAGAGCGTAAACGACAACGATATAAATATTCATTTTTCAACCATACAAGGCTTACACTCCCGATTGAACACCCCACGGGAAAACAGCGTAACATTTGAAGATTTTGCTAACAAAAAAATAGTGCTGATTTCGG